>ERZ827440.749-NODE-749-length-41734-cov-3.239977_pt1 | contig 41734 bp, 27 predicted proteins | sample MGYA00519774_ERZ827440 | MGnify/ENA primary metagenome ERZ827440 (study PRJEB31778, sample SAMEA3449302) | human gut metagenome | biome: human gut; feature: human-associated habitat; material: faeces | place: United Kingdom | collected 2010/2012 ... | reverse complement strand
TCGTTCCTTTCAGGGATGTCGAAGCAAAAAGGACATCTATTTCTACGAGGAAGAAGTGCAGGTGTCCAATGACGGTATGGTTTTGTGCAAGAAGAGTCTTGATGATTTGCTGAAGGTAGTGGAGCAGAACAATCATATGGAAATCCGGGCGGCGGTGGACCGTTTCTATGGAGAAATGAGTCAGAGAGGCCTGCGTGGGGAATCCATGACGCTTAATATTAACTATCTGCTTTTTCAGTTGATCCATCTTGCAAGCGAGCAGGATGATGAGGTCAATCAGGAAGAAATCCTGCGTCTGATTTCGGAGAGCAGCTTTGAAACAGGAACGATGCGCGGCAGTAAGACACATCTGATGCGTTTCGCCTGTGAGTACGGAGACTATCTGTCCCAGCTTCGCAAGAATGTATCCAGAGGTGTTCTCGGAAATGTAGAGAAAGAAATTAAGGAACATTATGCGGATAACCTCACACTCAAGGGGCTTAGCGAGAAATATTATGTCAACAGCGCCTATCTCGGACAACTGTTCCGAAAGAAATACGGTCAGTCGTTTAAGGATTATCTGAATAATTACCGGATGGATCAGGCTGTTGATCTTCTTCTGCATTCCGATAAGAAGATTATTCAGGTGGCGGAAGAGGTTGGATACCATGGTCTGGATTATTTTGTCAACCGCTTTATTCAGGTAAAAGGATGCACACCGGCAAAATTCCGGAAGCAGATGCAGCAGTAAAATGGAATAGAAAGAGATGGAAAACAGGGTAAATTATAGTCCGGCAGAATGAACTATAGTTTACCCTGTTTTTGACTATAGTTACTCCGATTGTTTGAAAACTTAAAAAGTATAAAATTAAGTTATCAAAAGGGAGGACAATACAATATGAAAAGAAAAAGAATTGTAAGCATGCTGCTTGTGGCTACCATGGCAGCAACACTGTTTGCCGGATGTGGCAATGATAGTGGCAAAAAAGGTGGCACTGAAACTGGAAGTGCGAAAGAGTTTGATGCATTCTTTGCTGTACCGGGAACTGAAATCAATGATGATAATGAAATCCAGAAGATCATCGAGGAAAAGACAGGTGTAAGGGTAAAGGAAACCTGGCTTACCGGACAGACAGCAGATGAGGCAATCGGAACAATGATCGCAGGTGGCGAATATCCTGATTTCATTGAAGGTGCAAGCGGACAGATGCAGTTATATGATGCAGGCGCACTTGTTCCACTGGATGACTACATCGAGAAATATCCAAACATCAAAAATCTTTTCACAGATCTTGAGTGGGAAAAACTTCGTCAGGATGACGGACATATCTATTGGATACCACAGTTTAGCTGCATAAAGGGAGACGAGAAAGTCTGCACACACAATGACGAGGCATTCTGGATCCAGGCAAGAGTACTTAAATGGGCTAACTATCCGGAGATCAAGACACTGGATCAGTATTTTGACCTCATCGAGAAATATAATGAGGCAAATCCAACAATGGCTGATGGAACAGAAAATATTCCATATACAATCCTTTGTGATGACTGGAGATATTTCTGTCTTGAGAATGCACCACAGTTCCTTGACGGATATCCAAACGATGGATCATGTATGGTAGATCCTGATACAAAGAAAGTACTTGACTATAATACATCAGATACAGCAGTTAAATATTTCAAGAAGCTCAATGAAGAGTATCAGAAGGGAATTGTAGATCCGGAATCCTTTACACAGACCTATGATGAGTATATTGCCAAACTGTCAACCGGACGTGTACTTGGCATGATTGACCAGTGGTGGGATTTTGCTTACACTGCGGGAGATGCAATCAAGCAGGCAGGGCTGGATGCACAGGGATGCGATTACATTCCGCTTCCGATTACCATTGATGAGAGTGTCAAAAACCAGTGGCACTGTTCCGGCGGTGTGTTAAATGTATCAGACGGTCTTGCGATCACCACAAGCTGTGAGGATGTGGAAGCTGCACTGCAGTTTGTAGATGACCTCCTCTCACAGGATATTCACAACCTGCGTTTCTGGGGAGTGGAAGGCGTTGACTATAATGTGGATGACAACGGTGAATTTTACCGCACAGAGGAGCAGAGAACCAGAGCGGTTGACACTGCATACAAAGCATCCCATACCTGTACCTATTCTTATTTTCCGCAGTATTCCGGTACAAGTGATGACGGAATCAATGCGAATAAGCCGGATGGACAGGCGAATGAATTCTTTGACGGATTAAATGATGATGTAAAAGAAGCATTTTCTGCTTATGGCGCAGAGACCTATGTGGATATGATCGGAACAAATGAAGCTCCGGGTGCATGGTATCCGATGTGGTCCTATTCAAACAGCTTCACTACCGATACGGAAGGCGGTATGGCATGGAATAAGATCGGTGAGATCAAGCACGAGTATCTCCCACAGGTCGTGATGGCAAAAGATTTTGACGCGGCATGGGCAGAGTACATGGATGCATACAACAGCTGCGATCCGGGTGCGTTTATCGGTGAGTTACAGACAGAACTTGATAAGAGAATGGAAGAAGCAGCGAAATACGAATAACACATAAAATGAAATTGGAAACAGGCAGATGCAAGGAAGATTTCATCTGCCTGTTTTTTTAAGGAGTGGGGTATGGCTTTGACGAGAACAAGATCCAAAGAAAAAGAAAATCAATATAAAGCAAAGATCACCTGGAAAGAAATAAAGAGACAGAAAGTTCTGCTGTTCTGGAGTGGTGTGATGGTAATCTATGGCATCATTTTCTATTACCTTCCACTGGCGGGATGGGCGATGGCGTTCCAGAATTATAAGCCAAAGCTTGGAATTTTCCACTCTGAGTTTGTGGGACTGCAGAAGTTTCAGACCTTATTTTCGGATATGACATTTATCCGTGTCATCCGGAATACGCTTGCGATGGGTGTGATAAACCTGGTTGTGACATTTGTGACAGCAATCGCATTTGCCATTCTTTTGAATGAGATAAAATCACATGGCGGGAAAAAGGTTGTTCAGACCATCTCTTATCTGCCACATTTCCTGTCCTGGATTATCGTAACGGGAATTCTGCATGATATGCTCTCGGGAAGCGGAATCATCAATGAGATATTGATGAATCTGCATGTGATTACACAGCCAATCAATTTTTTTGCACATCCGAATTATTTCTGGCCGATCGTCGCGTTTGCCAATGTGTGGAAAGAGACAGGATGGAATGCCATTATTTACCTGGCAGCCATCACATCCATTGATCCTTCTTTGTACGAAGCGGCTTCCATTGACGGTGCGGGAAGATGGGCAAAAATCAAATACGTGACACTTCCGGGAATCAAACCAACGATTATGATTCTTCTGTTAATGAATGTAGGAAATGTATTAAATGCCGGATTTGAGATTCAGTACCTTCTGGGAAACGGACTGGTGCAGAAAGTGTCTCAGACGATTGATATCTATGTACTTAAATGGGGTATCAGTCAGGGAGATTATTCCATTGGTACGGCTGCAGGTATCTTTAAGAGTGCGGTAAGTATCATTCTGATTGTCATTGCAAACCAGATTGCAAAGCGCAACGGAGAAGAAAGGTTATTCTAAGGAGGGTAATAGCATGCAACAGCTGGCAGGAGCAAATAAAAAAAGAAAGAGAACAGGATCCGTTGATGCATTTCCCATTGTGAACGGAATCATTATGCTTGTGATTGTTGTAATCACATTATATCCGGTGCTGAATACGCTGGCGATTTCATTAAACGATGGCACGGATGCATTGCGTGGCGGAATTTATCTGTGGCCGAGAAAATTTACATGGAAAAATTATATCACGGTATTGCAGAAAGATAATCTGATTACCGGTGCATATGTCACGGTTGCGCGAACAGTTATCGGAACAGTGCTGGCACTGGCTGCAAACGCGATTCTGGCGTTTGTTGTCAGCAGAAAAAGATTTCTGTTTAAGAGAAGCCTTTCCCTGTTCTGGGTCATTACAATGTATGTGAATGGAGGAATGATTCCGACATTCCTGCTTTACAAAGGACTCGGTCTTACCAATAGTTTCTGGGTGTATGTAATTCCGGGCATGGTAAGTGCGTTTAATATGCTGGTAATCCGCACTTACATGAATGGTATACCGGACAGTCTGGAAGAATCCGCACAGTTAGACGGTGCCGGATATACGACAATTTTTCTAAAGATTTACTGTCCGCTCTGCAAGCCGGTATTTGCGACGGTGGCATTGTTCGTTGCAGTCGGACAATGGAATTCCTGGTTTGATGCCATGCTGTACAACCGCATGAATTCTGATCTGACGACGCTGCAGTATGAGCTGATGAAGCTGCTGTCATCCGTCACGAATCAGGGAACTTCGGCAGAAGCCATGAAGAATGCAGTGGGAACCGTTACACCGACGTCAGTCCGCTCTGCGGCAACGATACTCACGATGCTGCCGATTATCTGCATCTATCCGTTTTTACAGAAATATTTTGTCACCGGTCTTACACTCGGTGGCGTAAAAGAATAATTCCATATAAAAGCGAAGGAGCGTATGCAATCCCATCTTGCCGGTGTCCCTTAAAAACAGTATAATTGACTGGAAAAGAGGGAAAACAGATGAAAAAGAGACTGGCAGAAGGAATGACCTTAATGGTACTGCTTCTGGTGCTGTGGAACATGGCGGCACACACAGACCGCATGGCAGAAGCGCAGATAAAGCATTTTACGGCTTTTTTTCCGACGGAGGGAAACAGCCTTGAATATGGAAATATCATGAAAGCGAAGATTGCAGAGGTGACAGGAGCAGAGTGTGAAGAACTCTGGCTGTCCGGTCAGACCAAGGAGCAGGCGCTCAATTCATACATTGCCAGCGGCAGATATCCGGACTTCATACAGGGGGAAAAAACTTATACGAAGCAGAGGCATTGATTCCGATTGATGAGTACTGGGAGGAATATCCCAATATCCGGCAATACATGACGAATGAGCAGTGGGATATGCTGCGCCAGGAAGACGGACACATTTACTGGATTCCACAATTTGGGGTGACAAATGGAAAAAGCAGCGATGTGATCCATGACGGGGAAGCATTCTGGATTCAGACGAGGGTTTTAAAATGGGCAGGATATCCGGAAGTTCATACGGTAGAGCAATATTTCGATCTGCTGGAGGCTTATGTGAATGCCAATCCCATGATGGAGAACGGAACCAGGAATATCCCATTTACGGTTCTTAGCGATGACTGGAGATATTTCTGCCTGGAGAATGTGCCGCAGTTTCTGGATGGATATCCCAATGACGGCTGCTGCATGGTCGATCCGCAGACCTTTCAGGTGATGGATTACAACACGACAGAGACGGCGCGGGCTTATTTTGAAAAATTAAATGAAGAATATCGTAAGGGAATACTGGATGCGGAGGCGTTCACAAACAGCTATGAAGAGTATCTGAATAAGCTGTCCACCGGAGCGGTCCTTGGAATGGTGGATCAGTGGTGGCAGTTTTACTATGCGATTTATCCGGCATATGACAGACAGAAATTGAGTGAGCAGGGATGCGATTATGTACCGCTTCCGATTACGATGCAGGAGGGGGTGGAGAACCAGTGGCATGTCGAGAGAGCGGCATCTATCGATACGTCCTCCGGCCTGTCGGTTACGGTCTCGTGTGAAGACATAGACGGTGCCTTGCAGTTTGTGAATGATCTTTTAAAGCCGGAGGTGGAGATTCTGCGTTTCTGGGGGCAGGAAGGAACGGACTATTGCGTGGATGAGGAAGGGGTTTTCTATCTGACGAAGGAACAGTCAAAGCGTTTTTCGGATGATCTGCTGGCATCGGACTATTTCTGCTATTACTCGTATTTCCCACGTTGGGAGGGAATGCTTCCGGATGGGAAAAATGCTTTTTCACTGGAATACCAGCCGGCAGAATTTTTAAAAAGCCAGCCGGGGGACGTCCAGAAATGTCTCAGGGCGTATGGCTGTGAAAGCTATGTGGATATGATTGGGAATCATAAGGCACCGGGAAACTGGTATCCGATGTATTCTTACGCTACATCGCTTTCTGATACCACAGAAGCAGGAATGGTATATGAGCAGATCAATGAGATCAAGCACGAGTGGCTTCCGCGGGTTATTATGGCAGAGGATTTTGATACAGCCTGGCAGGAATACATGGATGCATACAATGCCTGCAGTCCACAGATTTTGATGGAGGATCTGCAGCAGGAAGTGATGCGCCGCATCTGCCGGTAGAACCTTTCATTCTATACGATATTCTCACAGAAGATCTTATAGAATGGGAGGTTTTTTTATGGGGACAGAACTTAACCAGGCGCTGGTGCAGCAGGCACTTTCGTTTGCGCCGGAGATAACGGAAGAACGGCAGGCGGTGAAGGTGTGGGAAGATGGGACGGTAGAATTCTATCTGTATGCACCGACGGCTGAGACGGTGGAAGTGGCGGGTGTGGGAGGTTATTTTGATGCGGCGCCGCTTGCACTCCTGCCGGATGGAAACGGAGGGTTTTACAGGAAGATAGAGAACTTCCCGCGAGGAATGCACTATTATCACTGGTTTGTGGACGGAGTGAAACTGTTTCATCCGAAAGCCGGTTTTTCTTATGGCTGCTTTGAGACAATCAACACATTTGAGGTGCCGGAGCGCGGAGCAGAATTTTACTATCTGAAAGAGGTACCGCATGGAACGGTGCATCTGGCAAAGTACGCATCCGGTGTAAACGGTCACCTGAAAGAATGTTATGTATACACGCCTTATGGAAGCCAGAAAGATCCCAGCCGGCGGTATCCGGTCTTATATTTACAGCATGGTGTCGGTGAAAATGAGACGGGATGGATCTGGCAGGGGAAGCTGAATTACATCATGGACAATCTGATCGCGGAGCATAAATGCAGGGAAATGATCGTGGTGATGAGCTGTGATTATGCGTTTATCGAGGGTGAGGAGGCAGTTTTCTTTCCCGGGGATTTTGACAGAGAGCTGATGGAGGATCTGATTCCTTATGTGGAAACACATTTTCCGGTAAAACGGGGCAGAAATTACCGGGCACTGGCAGGTCTTTCACTGGGGTCTGCACTGGCGGCAAGAAGTGTATGCAGGCACCGGGATAAATTTTCGGCACTTGGAATGTTTTCCGGGGTATCGCTTTATGACGCAGAGAGGATCTGCACGGATGAGGCAGAAAAACCGGATGTTGTGTTTTTCTCCTGCGGGAGCAGGGAAGAGGAGATTTCGCGCGGAATAGAGGATATCTGTAAAAAAATGCGCGAATCAGAAACGCTTTGCGTAAAGAAAGTATATGAAGGCTATCATGAATGGCATGTCTGGAGAAAGAGTCTGAGAGATTTTGTGCCGCTTCTGTTTTGTGGCGCAGAGACTGTGGAAGAAACAGCATCTGCATGCTGCATGGAGCGCCGCCTGGATGAAAAACAGCTGTCCGTCCAGAGCATGGAGGAGCAGATGCTCTTTTTTGATCCGGTACACCGGCAGATCCGGTTTGAAACGGATGCGCAGGGGAGACCGGCAGGGAAATATCCAAAGACCATACCGGGCGTAAAAGTGTGCAGTGACGGCACGGCAGAATTCTATCTGGAGGCACCCGGTGCGGCTCGTGTGGATGTCCGGCTTAAGGAGAAGCATGAGATTTTGGCTGCGTTAACGGAGCAGCAGCCAGGAATATGGCGAGGAAAAATAGGAGGACTTTCTGCCGGCTATCATGAGGTACATTTTATCGTCAACGGCGTGGAGACGATTCATCCGGAAGTTCCGGCAGGGTATGCCGGATATAACGGACAGGGCAGTTTTGCATGCAATTATTTTGAGATTCCGGAACCGGAGTTCTGTTATCCGCAGCTGGCGGATGTGCCGCATGGCATGCTTCATATGGAATGGTACCGGGAGGAAGAAAATGGCGGATACCGCCTGTGTTATGTGTATACACCGGCAGGATATGAGAAGCATGCAAAACAGAGGTATCCTGTTCTTATTGTGGAGAGCTTTCGGTGGGAGAGCGAATGTGTGTGGATTCATCAGGGAAAAATCGCCAACATGGCTGACCGGCTTATCGCAGAGGGAAAAATGACGGAAATGATTCTTGTGATGCAGAAGTGCAGCAAGCGGAAAGAAGCGAGGATTCCGGAGGAGATCATTCAAAAATACCGTGTGATACCGGGAGAAGAGCATCGGGCGATGATAAAGGCACAGGATGGATCTGACTGGACATCCCGCAGACATCAGCTGGCAGAGCAGCTGAAGAACTCTTTCCGGTAAGGAGAAGGATTGAAAATATGGAAGAGATTATATTTTGGATGGAAGAGGCGGCAGATTCCGGGGTAAAGAAGATAGCGGATAAAGTTGCCGGCGATGTGGAGCTGGTAACGGACAGACGCCCGCGGGTGCTGTACGGCACATCACAGGAAGAACTTGCGGATGTGGCAGAACGGGCAGAGACTGTGATTGTTCCGGCTACGGTTGGAAAAAGCAGACTTCTGGAGCAGATGGAGGAAGAAAAGAGAATCGGTCTGGAACAGATCCGGGGAAAACGGGAGTGTTATGGCTGGTTTTTCCTGAATGATCCAGAATGGCACGGAACACAGATTCTTCTGATTGCAGGGAGCGATAAGCGTGGAACGATCTACGGACTGTTTCATCTGTCAGAACTTCTGGGCGTATCTCCGTTTGTCGACTGGTGTGGTATCAGGCCGCCTCACCGTGAGCATGTGGGACTTCGTGCATCGATGGCGTGTGTGGCGGGAGAGCCGTCTGTAAGATACCGCGGTTTTTTTATCAATGATGAATGGCCGGCATTTGGAACATGGTGCAACCGGCGCTTTGGGGGATTTGGGACTTCGGTTTATGAGCATGTGTTTGAACTGCTGCTAAGGCTCAAAGGGAACTATCTGTGGCCGGCGATGTGGAGCGCTAGATTTGGGGATGACGGCCCGGGACTTGCAAACGCAAAGCTGGCAGACGAATACGGAATCATTATGGGAATGTCGCATCATGAGCCGTGTCTGAGACAGGGGGAGGAGTATAAGTACCTGCGCGGAAAAGATTCGGTATATGGCGATGCATGGAATTTCCGGACGAACCGGGAAGGCATCATCCGGTTCTGGAAAGACGGACTGCTTCGGAGAGGAAAATTTGAAAATGTGATTACCCTGGGCATGCGTGGAGAGGCGGATACGGCAATTCTCGGAGAAAAAGCAACATTGGAAGACAATATTGAACTGCTGCGCGATGTGCTAAAAACGCAGAATGAGCTGATCCGGGAGTGTGTGGATGAGGACGTAAAGCGTGTCCCGAGAATGCTTGCTCTCTACAAGGAAGTGGAAGCATTTTTTTATGGAAATGATCAGACGGCGGGGCTGATGGGATCGGAAGAACTGGAAGATGTTATTTTACTGCTGTGTGATGACAACTATGGAAACCTCAGGACACTGCCGACAAAGGAGATGAGGACGCATAAGGGCGGATATGGGATGTACTATCATCTGGACTATCACGGCTGGCCCATTTCCTATGAATGGATCAACAGTTCGTACCTTCCGAAAATCTGGGAACAGATGACAACGGCATATGAATTCGGGGTGCGGGAACTTTGGATTGTCAATGTGGGGGATATTGCAACGCAGGAGTTCCCACTGTCGTATTTTCTGGATATGGCATATGATTTTGGACGTTGGGGAAGTGGTGCCGTCAATCAGACCGCAGAGTATACCAGACAGTGGACGAGGCAGCAGTTTGGAAGCTTTACGGAGGAAATACAGGAACAGATTGCGGACGTTCTGCAGGGATATACCAGATTGATACAAAAGAGAAGACCTGAGGCAATGCGTGCAATGGTGTATCACCCGGTGCATGGAAGAGAAACGCAGGATACACTGGAGGAGATTAAACGGATACTTACGGAAGCGGAGCGTGTGTATGCGTGGGTGAAGGAACATGCGCCGGAATACGAAGCGGCGTTTGTGGCGCTCATCTATTACCCTGCGGCAGGAACACTGAATCTGACCAGGATGCATCTTCTGGCAGGGATGAATCAATACCTGGCAAAGCTTGGAGCACTTCACGCGAATGATTACGGGGATGCGGTAGAACAGTGTCTGAAGCGTGACCGGGAACTGGTGACGGCATATCATCAGATGGATCACGGGCGCTGGAATGGCATGGGAGCATCGGAGCATATCGGATTTGTGCACTGGAATGAGGATGAATGTTTAAACCCTGTGATTCACCGGGTACTGCCCGCGGATAAACCGAGACTGGTTGTGACAGTGGATCAGACGATGCAGCATGCAGAGGGAAGCCCATGGCTTACGGAATCCATGAAACTGCCGGATTTTTTAGACCCTGCGTGCAGGAGCGCCGGGATCACCCTGTATGGGCTGAGTGAATGTGAGGCTGCATACGAGGTCACAGAAAAACCGGAATGGCTTTCGGTGTGGCCGATGCAGGGCGTGCTGGACGGGAAAAAGCACAATTATGAAAAGCTGGAACTTGTAATAAACCGGGAGCGTTGGGCAATGAACCGGGATGGAAATACAGGTACGTCTGCTTGTGGAGTGCTTGAAATAAAAACGCCTTCCGGCTGCTGCCGGATCGATATACCGGTATGTGAAAATCTGCCGGAAGTACAGGAAGGTACCTTTGTGGATACGGCAGGTTATATTGTGATGGAGGCAGAGCATTATGCAGACCGGAAGGATGGATATGCAGCGGATGGTAAGCGGGAAGGAAAAAACGAAAAGGTACGGTTTCAATGCATCAGGGACTATGGAAAAACGCGGTCTGCCATGAAAGCATTTCCGGTCACAGCGTATGGTGTGCCGGGAGAAAATGCACCGTATCTGGAGTATCATTTCTGGGTATCAAAGCCCGGCGGGTATGTACTTACGCTTTATATGCAGCCCTCCAATCCGGTGGCGAACGATCAGAAACTCTGCTACGGTGTGCAGAATAACGGTGGTGAGATCCGGATTTATAACGCGGTACCTGAGGGATACCGGATCGGAGATCAGGGAGAGTTCTGGGCAAAAGGTGTATTAGACCAGATACGCAGACAGGAGATTCCGGTTTCATGCAGAAGTGGTATCAACCGTCTGCGCATTTATTCCGTCACACCTGGGTTTGTTCTGGAAAAGCTGTTGATCCGCCCGGAAGGAACGGATGTCCCGGAAAGTTATCTGGGACCCAAAGAGACGTATCACACATAAAGGAAAGAGGAGAAAAGGAGTAGAACGATGGCGGGAGCATTTGAGACGGGAAAGTATCGCAATGTGTTTGCAGAGTACGGGTATCCGGAAGCGGAGATTCAGAGAAGAGTGGAGCAGACATTTGAGACAATTTTTTATGGGAATGAGGAGGAGCGTTTCTATCATGAGGTGGGAGCCGACATGGCATACATAGAGGATACGGGAAACCATGATGTGCGCACAGAGGGAATGTCCTATGGAATGATGGCATGTGTGCAGATGAACCGCAGGGAAGAGTTTGACCGGCTGTGGAAATGAACCCGGACATATATGTACATCGAGGATGGACCATGTAAGAATTATTTTGCGTGGTCCTGTGCAACAGATGGCAGTAAAAATGCGGAAGGTCCGGCTCCCGACGGAGAAGAATATTTTGCCATGGCACTGTTTTTTGCGGCAAACCGCTGGGGAAATGGAACCGGAATATTTCACTATGCAGATGAGGCGCGGGCAATTCTGCGGGAATGCATCCACAAGGGAGAGCCGGGGCATCCGGGGGAACCGATGTGGGACACATCCAGGCATCTGATCAAGTTTATTACAAATTGTAATTTCAGCGATCCGTCTTACCATCTGCCCCATTTTTATGAATTATTTGCCAGATGGGCGGACGAAGATGACCGGGAGTTCTGGAGAGACGCGGCAGAAGCGAGCAGAGCGTATCTGCATCTGGCATGTCATCCGGACACCGGTTTGTCGGCGGAGTATGCGGAGTATGACGGGACTCCGCATGAGGGACATCAGGAGATTTTCGGCAGGCATGACTGGTATTACAGTGATGCGTACCGGACGATTGCGAATATTGCCATGGACTGGCTGTGGTTTGGGAGAGATCCCTGGCAGCAGGAGATTGCGGGAAAATTACAGAGCTTTTACTGCGAAAAGCAGAGCGGACACTGGGATGGTGTGTTTCTGACGGACGGCACGCTTCTTAGAGAGCGGGCGCTGCACCCGGTTGCGGTGATAGCGGTAAATGCAGAGGCTTCGCTGGCTGCGAAGGGAGAAAATGCAAAGGAGTGCATCAGAAGGTTCTGGGAGACGCCGCTTCGGACAGGGGAACGCCGTTATTACGACAATTTCCTGTATCTGTTTGCCATGCTGGCACTGTCCGGGAATTATCGTATTTACTGAATAAAGTTAGGTCATGAATCTGATATTTTAATGTCGTATCTGGTATTCTGATTTTCAAAGGAAGGTTATATTTAATGTAGAAAACCTTAGAAAATCAAAACAGGAGAAAGCATATATGAAATATGGATATTTTGACGAGACGAAGAAAGAGTATGTAATTACAAGACCGGATACACCGGCACCGTGGGTTAATTATCTCGGTTCCCCGGAATATGGCGCGATTATTTCAAACAATGCAGGCGGATACAGTTTTGCAAAATCCGGAGCTAACGGAAGAATTTTAAGATACATCTTTAACCAGTTTGACGAACCCGGAAGATATATTTATATCAGGGATAATAAAAGCAAAGACTACTGGTCGGCTTCCTGGCAGCCGGTGGGAAAGGATCTGAAAACTTACCGGAGTGAATGCCGCCATGGAACTGCTTATACAAAAATGCAGGCGGATTACAGCGGTATTCACTCAGAAGTGAGATATTATGTGCCGCTAGACCGGGCGTATGAGGTGTGGAATGTATGCATTGCCAACACATCTGCAGAAGAAAGAGAACTGACGGTTACCGGGTACGCTGAATTTACAAACAACAGCAACTATGAGCAGGATCAGGTGAATTTACAGTACTCGCAGTTTATTACGCGCACGGTTTTCTGTGGGGATCATGTGCGGCAGATGATTCATGCGAATCTGGATCAGATCGAGGAAGGCAGGGATGTCGATGATAAAATCGTTGTCAGCCGTTTCTTTGCACTGAAGGGAGCGAAAGTGACATCCTGGTGCGGCGACAGAGAGAAGTTCCTCGGAAGATATCATGGATATGGCAATCCGGCAGGTGTGGCAGAGGGAACATTGTGCAACGAGGGAAATGAGAATGGCAACAGCTGCGGAGCACTCAGTACGGTGGTGCAGCTTGCACCGGGAGAGCACTGTGAGTTCGCATTTCTGGTTGGAATGAAAGAGGAACCTGAGGTGGCAGAGATTTTGGCTTCCTATGCGCTGCCGGAGCAGGTCTGTGGAAAGGAATTGCAGCAGCTGACCGATTACTGGCATGGAAAGCTTGCACATTTTCAGATAAAGACACCGAGTGAAGAATTCAATGCCATGATAAATACATGGAACGCCTATAACTGCTTTATGACATTTATCTGGTCGCGTGCAGCGTCGTTTGTCTACTGTGGACTGCGCAATGGATACGGTTATCGTGATACGGTACAGGATATACAGGGAGTCATTCACCTTGCACCGGAGATGGCAGTTGAAAAAATCAGGTTTATGCTTTCCGCACAGGTGGATAACGGAGGCGGACTGCCACTGGTAAAGTTTACACACAATCCGGGACATGAAGATACGCCGGATGATGCATCTTATGTAAAGGAGACCGGGCATCCGGCATATCGTGCAGACGATGCGCTCTGGCTGTTCCCAACCGTCTACAAGTATATAGCGGAGACCGGACATCTGGAATTTATGGATGAAGTGATTCCGTATGCAAACCGGGGAGAGACAACTGTTTACGAGCATCTGAAGCGTGCCATCGATTTTTCCATGAACCATCTGGGAAAACACGGTATGCCGGCGGGTCTGTATGCCGACTGGAATGACTGCTTAAGACTGGGCAAAGAAGGGGAATCCACATTTGTTGCCATGCAGCTTTATTATGCGATGAATATATTGCGAAAGTTTGCAGAATACAAGCAGGATAAAGAAACGGCTGCCTATCTTGATGAAAAGCAGGAGGAACTGGGGAAATTGCTGCAGGAACTCTGCTGGAATGAGGACCGCTTTATCCGTGGATTTACAGAAGCAGGCGAAGTGATCGGAAAGCGCACAGATCCGGAGGCAAATATGTGGCTGAACCCGCAGAGCTGGGCGGTGATCAGCGGGCTGGCAAAAGCGGATCAGGCAGATATGGCACTTGAGAGGGTATATGAGAAATTAAACACGCCGTATGGTGCAATATTGATGGACCCGCCGTATCATGCGCACGCCTTTGACGGAGCACTGGCTGTCATCTATAATCCTGGTGCAAAAGAAAATGCAGGTATTTTTTCACAGTCGCAGGGATGGATTATCCTGGCGGAGGCATTGCGGGGACATGGAGACAGAGCATTTACTTATTTTATGGAAAATGCACCGGCTGCACAGAATGACCGTGCACAGATCCGCGTGATTGAACCTTATTGCTATGGACAGTTCACGGAGGGAAAGGCAAGTCCGAATTTCGGAAGGTCACATGTGCACTGGCTCACGGGAACTGCTTCCACGGTTATGGTCGGCTGTGTGGAGGGAATTCTGGGTATGCGTCCGGATTTCTATGGACTGCATCTTTCGCCTGCAATTCCGCATGAATGGGAGGAGTTTGAAGTAAATAAAGTTTTCAGAGGCTGCCAGTTACATATTGTTGTGAAAAATCCGGGACATGTGCAGTCGGGATGCGACAGACTACTTGTAAATGGAGTCAGGATGCAGGGAGATTATATTCCGCAGGAAGTATTGAAAAAGCAGACAGAAATCGTATTGTATATGTCATAAGATGGGAGGAAAGATTCGTGGGAAAGATAGAATTTTTGGATCAGCAGGGAAGCTTCCGGGTGTATCAGCCGGAAGACTACAGTGGATTGTATTTTCCTCTTGCAGGAGACGGTGGGTTAAAATCCTGCATTACACCGACACTCGGCGGCGACAGCAAAAGGGATCAGAACCATTTCCTGATGGAGCCGGTCAGTATTGAAAATCTCCATAACAATAAAAATACAAGAAATTTCTGGTGCCGTATCAAAAACCGGGGATACTGGTCAGCCTGCGGTTCGTCGGCAGAGGCAGAATTTCTGCGGTTTACCGGAGAACAGGAGAAAAGCGTACTGGAAGCCGGATTTATGTGGCAGAAACTGACGCGGACATCCGCAGTCCATGGACTAAAAGCAGAGATTACTTCTTTTGTGACGGTAGACGGAGCGATGGAAGTGATGATGACGGAACTTACCAATATAACAGAGGAACCGCTTGAAATGACACCGATTGCAGTGATGCCGGTCTATGGAAGAAGTGCGGACAATATCAGGGATCACCGCCATGTGACTTCCCTGCTGCACCGGATCTGTACCACGGATTATGGGGTGGAGGTGACGCCTGCGATGTCGTTTGATGAGCGGGGGCATCAGAAGAATCATACAACGTATTTTGTATATGGTTCCACCGGAGAGGGAGAGGCACCGGCAGCTTTTTACCCGACCGTCGGGGAGTTTGTCGGGGAGGGAGGTTCCTATCTCATACCGGAGGCAGTCCGGACAGAAAAGCCGGGAGCTGTGGCAGGAAGTAAGGCAGAGGGAAAAGAAGCAGTGGGAGCTCTTAAATTTGCGGAGATTTTATTAAAACCACATGAGACAGTCTGCTATCTGACTCTGGGCGGAATGACCGACGAGAGATCACAGATCGAACCTCTTACAGCATCTCTCAGACAAAGAAGCCAGGTAAAGGAAGCTTATGATGAAGTAAAACGGTACTGGACAAAGAAAGTAAATATCACATTTAAAACGGGTAATCCGGATGCAGACAATTATCTTAAGTGGATTACGTTCCAGCCAATTCTGCGGAGAATTTACGGCTGTTCGTTCCTGCCGTATCATGATTACGGAAAAGGAGGACGTGGCTGGCGGGATCTGTGGCAGGATTGTCTGGCATTGCTTCTCATGGACCCTTCCGCAGTCCGGCAGATGATCATCGACAATTACGGCGGTGTCCGGGTGGACGGAACCAATGCCACAATTATCGGAAATGCGCAGGGGGAGTTTATTGCGGACCGGAATCATATTACCCGTGTGTGGATGGATCATGCGTTCTGGCCGTTTGTGACGACAAAATTTTATATTGACCAGACAGGAGATCTCGAGATTCTTTTTGAGAAGGTTCCGTATTTTAAGGATCTGCAGTCCAAAAGAGGCACAGATCACGATACCGGATGGGACGAGACATATGGAAAATGCCAGCGCACAGAGGGTGGCGTCGTCTATTTCGGAAGTGTACTGGAACATCTGCTTCTTCAGAATCTCTGTGCATTCTACGATGTCGGTGCGCACAATGAGATGCGGCTGCACGGGGCAGACTGGAATGACGCGCTGGATATGGCATGGGAAAATGGAGAAAGCGTGGCATTTACAAGTGCTTATGCGGGAAATTTAAAAGAGATTGCGCACTGTATCCGGCTGTTAGAGCAGGAGACCGGCTGCAAGCGTTTTGAGATTGCAGAAGAGATGGGAATGCTGTTTGCAGGTGGCAGGGAGCTGTATGAGAATGTGGAAAAGAAACGAGGGATACTGGACGCCTATCTGGAGAAATGTGCACATAATCTCAGTGGTCAGACCATGATCGTAAAAGCAGAGCAGATTTGCAGCAATCTGGAGGAAAAAGCAGACTGGCTGATGGAGCATATAAGGGTGCAGGAGTGGATTGCTGAGGATGAGGCACACGGATGGTTTAATGGCTATTATGATGATCATAAGAATCCGGTGGAGGGCTGTAAAGACGGGAAGGTACGGATGATGCTGACGAGTCAGGTCTTTGCGATTATGAGCGACACGGCAACACCGGATCAGATCCGCAAAATCTGCCAGAGTGCCGATAAATATCTGTATGATGAGAAGGCGGGCGGCTACCGTCTGAATACGGATTTCGGTGAAGAAAAAATGGATCTGGGAAGAATGTTCGGATTTGCTTACGGGGAGAAGGAAAACGGAGCAGTATTTTCCCATATGGCTGTCATGTACGCCAATGCACTGTACCGGAGAGGATTTGCGCGGGAGGGAAATAAAGCCCTGCAGGCTCTTCTTAACGCGGCAATGAATTTTGACAACAGCAGGATGTATCCGGGACTGCCGGAATATTATGATCTGTCAGGAAGAGGCATGTATGCATACCTGACGGGTGCGGCAAGCTGGTATCTCCTTACGATGGTTACGGAAGTATTCGGCGTAAAGGGGGTCATGGGAGATCTGGTAATTGCGCCGGCATTCATGCCGGAACAGTTTGATGCGCATGGAAATGCAGAAGTAAAGCTGATTTTTGCGGGAAAGAAATTCGACATCCGGTTCTCAAATCCGGAAAAGTGCGAGTGTAAAAAAGAGTGGATAAAAAGTGTCTTCTGCGATGAAAAGCAACTGGAACCGGAAGCGGGGGCAGCATATGCCGTGCGGATCAAAAAGGAATGGATCAAACAGCTGGATGCAGAGAAAGAGCATGTCATAAAAATCCTGTTTGGAAGATAGGAAGCAGATAGTGGTCTTCACAGGAGGCATACACGGTTCTTCGGGGGTAAACAATATTGCAGGAAGCACAGCATGCCAGATTCCTGGAGAAAAGCAGCTGGAGCATTCGTCGGGAAAAAATGCGCGTATTTCTTCCAGCCAGAGCTTTGCAGCTGATTCCGTGTCTCTTCCACGTTTGGACACACTGGCGGGCACATGTCCGACACACCGGAGACAATGGGCGGACTTTCTGGCAGCACTAACTGTGCTCCCTCATAGACAATATTAAACCGCGCGAACCGAAACTCGCTGCTATCAGCTATTGAAATCAGGGCAGATAGCAGCTCAGACATCGGCTTCGCGCGGTTATGTTTTTTTCGGGAGCACAGGTAAGTGCTGCACAAAAGTCCTACAAATTGTCTTGCGGAGTGCGGACATGCCCCGCCGGAGTGCTCCAAACTTGGAAAGACACGGATCATCGCAGCTGCAAATCACGGCTGGTTAGAAATGCCGTATTTTTTGTACCGAATGCTCCGGCTGTCTTTCTCTGGGAATCGCAGGACATATACTTTCTGCAATATTGCTTACCGCCAAAGGGGAACCGTGCCTGTCTCCGGTGGCGGCTTCTTCGCGGGGAGTTACCACATGGATTTGTAATATTTATTGCGGTATTTTTTTGGAGTCATACCGGTAAAGTTCTCGAACGTCTGGATAAAGTGGCTCTGCGAAGAAAAGGAAAGGTAATTGGCAATGTCTATGATGGACTTGTCAGAGTAGCGCAGGAGATGCGTTGCCTTTTCTATTTTTTTCTCGCGGATATAGTCACTGATGGAAATGCCGAGGTTCTGCTTGAATACCCGGGAGAGATAGCTCTCGGATAATCCGGTATATTCTGCCAGCACGGCGACGGTAATGCGTTCTTTGATATGACTGTAAATATAATCCACACACTGTACGACCGGCTTGGATAAGATGGAACTTTTTTTCTGAAGAACCATCTTGCCGGTAAAGTCTTTAGCCATTTCATGGTGAAGATCCGCAATCTGCCGGACGGTTGTGCAGGTGTCCATTTTCAGAATGTAAAAGTCACTCAGACGATAGGCCTGTTCCGGCTCCAAACCGCCGTCAATGCAGTAGCGTGTAAGCATGGCGGCAGTGACTACAAAATGATATTTTATGTTGGTAAGTGTATTGCGCGAGAGCACACCGGTTCCCTCCAGATGGATAAATGCATCCTCTTTGCAGTTGGCGACAACAGTTTCCATATCGCCTGTTTTGACTGCCGTATAAAAGGAATATTCCACGGTTGGCGGTCGGTGAAGGGTCTCAAGTTCACTGCTTTTTAATTCGGTCTCGTACCATTCTTCTGAAAAGGCCATTGGCTGTTTCCTCCGTAAAATAAGAATATGGTTATTATGACATGAATCTGATATTTTTACAATTGATTTAGTATATTCCAGTCATAAAATTCAGTACAATTCTATCTGTAATCAAGAAGACGGCAGACATTATAGGGAAAGGGTCTGACGTTGAAAAACTAAAATACAGGGAGGAATTGAAGTATGAAACAGCGGGTTATCAGCTTAATGCTGACAGTGGCTATGGGGGCTACTTTACTTGCAGGATGTGGAAGCAGTGCCACAGACAGTGCCAATGCCGGAGCAGACAGCGGCAAGGAGAGTGCAGCGGCTGCAGGCACAGAGTCGGACGAGAAAGATTTCAGTGGTGAGGGAAAGGTAATTAACATCTATTCCTGGAACGATGAGTTCCGTACACGTCTTGAGGCAGTATATCCGGAGGTGGAATCTACTTCCTCAGACGGAACGGTAACAACGCTGAAGGATGGAACAGAGATTCACTGGGTGATCAATCCGAATCAGGATGGTGTTTATCAGCAGAAGCTGGATGAAGCGCTTATGAATCAGGCAGATGCTGCGGCAGATGACAAGGTAGATATCTTCCTGTCCGAGACGGATTATGTATTTAAATATACCGATAAGGATGCGGATGTTGCCATGCCTCTGACAGATCTTGGAATTGATCCTGAGACGGATCTGGCGGATCAGTATGATTTTACGAGAACTACGGCTTCTGATTCTGACGGTGTGCAGAGAGGATCTACCTGGCAGTGCTGTCCGGGACTTTTAGTATACCGCCGCGATATTGCAAAGGATGTATTTGGAACAGATGATCCTGAGGCAGTCGGCGAGAAGGTGAAGGACTGGGCAACCATCAAGGACACCGCGGCAGAGTTAAAGGCAAAAGGATATTATACCTTTGCATCCTATGCGGATACGTTCCGTCTGTACGGCAACAGTATTGATGAATCCTGGGTTCAGCCGGGAGATACCACCGTCAAAGTAGATCAGAAAATCATTAACTGGGTGAATGATTCTAAGGAATGGCTGGATGCCGGTTATCTGGACAGCAACATCAAGGGTCAGTGGAATGATGACTGGAATAAGTCCATGGGCTCCCAGTCCAAGGTTTTTGCATTTCTGCTTCCGGCATGGGGCATTGACTTTGTGCTGAATCCGAACTGGGATGGAGAGGCCGGCAACTGGGCAGTTACGAACCCGCCACAGGAATATAACTGGGGTGGTTCCTACATCCATGCGGCAACAGGAACAGATAATGTAAAATATGCGAAGGATATTATTCTTGCAATGACAAGCAATCAGGACAACCTGTTAAAGATTTCACAGGATTACTCTGATTTCACGAATACGAAGTCCGGAATGGCAGAGGCAGCAAAGGATGATGCAGACTTCTCGTCAGAATTCCTTGGCGGACAGAATCCGTTTGTCTACTTTGCACCGGTAGCTGAGAATATCAAGATTGCTCCGTTATCTGCATACGATCAGGGATGCGTGGAACTGATTCAGAATTCGTTCAGCGATTATCTGCAGGGAAATGTAGATTTTGATAAGGCAAAGGCAAACTTTGAGACAGCAATCAAAGAGCGTTATCCGGATATCACAGAAGTTCAGTGGCCGGAATAAGACCATGACTGCGGAGCAATTTTGCTCCGCAGAACTATTATGGCAGAGAGGGCAAAGGAATGAAAAAAAAGAAAAAAAGTATCAGCTATGGAAAATGGGGACAGATATTTATTCTTCCGTTTTTTATTATCTATTTTATTTTTTCGCTGATTCCGTTGGCAGATACCGTCAGATACAGTTTTTATGAATATTACCGTTCCGGAATTAAGGAGGTCGGACCTAATTTCGTTGGAATGGCAAATTATATCAGTCTGCTGAAATCCGATATGCTGGCATATGGAAAAAACACGCTGATTCTGTGGCTGATCGGTTTTATCCCGCAGATTGTGATCGCACTTGTTCTTGCGAGCTGGTTTACGGATGCCAGATTAAAGATACATCACAAACAATTTTTTAAGGTTGTCATTTATCTGCCCAATCTGATCATGGCATCTGCATTTGCACTTTTATTTTTTACACTGTTTTCCACGAGTGGACCGGTCAATTCCATTCTGATGTCTCTGGGATGGATCAATAGCCCGATTGATTTTATGGGATCTGTTTTTGGCACGCGTTCCTTGATTGGACTTATGAATTTCCTGATGTGGTTTGGCAATACGACGATTATGCTGATGGCAGCAATCATGGGAATCAGTGTGGAGGTATTTGAGGCCTGCGAGATCGATGGGTGCAACAGTCTGCAGAGATTTTTCTATATTACGCTTCCGATGATCCGGCCGATTCTTGCATATACACTGATTACCTCGATTATCGGCGGATTGCAGATGTTTGATGTGCCACAGATCTTAACGAACGGTCAGGGAAATCCGGACCGGACATCCATGACACTGATCATGTTCTTAAATAATCATTTAAAGAGCAAGAACTATGGTATGGCAGGAGCGTTATCTGTTTATCTGTTCATCATCAGTGCGATCTTATGTTTTATCGTGTATAAGATGACAAATGATAATGATCCAGACGGATCGAAGGCAGCGGCGAAAAAAGCTGCCAGAGAAGAAAGAAGAAGGAGGAGATAAAACATGAAATCAAAATCAGGAAACAGTTTGCGGAGTGTTCTGGCGCATATTGTGTTGATTGTACTGTCATTTATGTGTCTGTTCTTCTTCTATATTCTGATTATCAATGCAACCCGTTCTCATGCGGAGCTGCAAAAGGGGTTTTCGGCATTGCCGGGCACCCATCTGCTGGAAAATTTAAAGAATGTGGCAAATGACGGAAGCTTCCCGATGTTCCGCGGAATTATAAACAGTATCTGTATCTCGACTGCCTGTGCGGGTTTGTGTACTTACTTTTCCGCGTTGACGGCATATGGTCTGTATGCTTATGAATTTAAGACCAGAAAGATAGCATTTACCTTTATCATGGCAATTTTGGTCATGCCGACTCAGGTAACGGCAATGGGATTTTTGCGGCTGATCACGAAAATGGGGTTGTATGATACCTGGTATCCGCTCATTATTCCAAGCATCGCGTCGCCTGCGGTATTCTATTTTATGTACAGCTACCTGCAGTCATCACTGCCCCTGTCCTTAGTGGAGGCGGCAAGAATCGACGGCTCAGGCGAATTCAGGACGTTTAACTGTATTGTGCTGCCGATTATGAAGCCGGCGCTCGCGGTACAGGCGATTTTCACTTTTGTCGGTTCCTGGAATAACTACTTTGTTCCGGCACTGATTCTTCAGACCAAGAGCAAAATGACAGTGCCGATCTTAATTGCGACATTGCGTGGAGCAGACTATATGAACTTTGACATGGGAAAAGTTTACATGATGATTACGGTGGCGATTGTGCCGATCATTGTGGTATATCTTTTATTATCAAAATATATTATCGCCGGTGTGACACTTGGTGGAGTGAAAGAGTAAACACGATCTGGACAGAGAATCATATGGAAGAAAATTCTGTATGGTTCTTTCTGTCATTTTGAAGGGAAAAGCAGAGAATATGGAAAAAAGAGAATGGAGATATAGTGGAACCATAGAGGAAAGAACGTCCATCCGGGAGCAGGTGCATGATGTTCTGGCAAGAAAAGTGGCAGAAGAGGCAATGGTTTTATTAAAAAATGAATCGCTTCTGCCGCTGCCTTTGGATGTTCCTATGGCGCTGTTTGGAAGCGGGGCAAAAAAGACGGTAAAAGGTGGAATCGGCTCCGGGGATGTCAACAACCGGAAGACAATTTCTGTCTATCAGGGACTGCTGGAAGCGGGCGCAATGATCACAAGTGAAGCGTGGCTGTGCGACTATGAAAAGCGGTATGAGCAGGCGAGAGAGGAATGGAAAAAACTGGTTCTCGAAGAAACAAAACGGGTTGAGAATCCGTTTGACGCATATTCCAATCATCCGTTCTGTTTCCCGGAGGGAAGAGCGGTTACAGAACAGGACATTGCCGGGGCAGGGGTGGCAGTTTATGTGCTGAGCCGCATTTCAGGTGAGGGAAGTGACCGCAGAAAAGAGCGCGGCGACTATGAATTAAGCCGCAGGGAACAGGAAGACCTGTTATTTTTGAATGAGAAAAAGATTCCGGTAGTGCTCCTGCTGAATACAGGTGGTCCGGTAGAACTGACAGATATTTTAGAGCAGGCAAAAAATATACGGGCTGTGTTAAATATTTCCCAGCCGGGACAGGCAGGTGGTTATGCGGTGGCGGACATCCTGTTTGGAAAGGCGGTTCCAAGCGGAAAACTTACGGCAACATGGGCGAGACATTACGGGGATTATCCGTCAGCGGATACTTATGGATACAGGAACGGAGATCTGGAAAAGGAAGAATACCGGGAGGAAATTTTCGTTGGATACCGTCATTTTGACCGGGAAAATCTGCCGGTATTATTTCCGTTCGGGTACGGACTTTCCTACACATCCTTCTACATCCGCCAGCGGTCTGTACGCGAGGAAACGAATTCCCTGGAACTTGCAGTGTCTGTGCAGAATACGGGTGGAACCTATGCCGGGAAGGAGACAGTGCAGGTCTATGCGACACTCCCGCAGACCGGAATGGAAAAAGAAAAAAAGCGGCTGGTGGGATTCGCCAAAACAAAATGTCTGCTGCCGGGGGAAATACAGCAGCTGGAGATTAAAATACCAAAAAACATGCTTGCAAGTTTTTCGGAAGAACAGAGTGCCTGGTATCTGGAAGCCGGAACGTATGGCATATGGATCGGTGCCGATTCACAAAAGTTAGAACAGGCATGGGAATTTGATGTGTACAAACGGACGCTCACAGAGCACACATGCCGGCTGGAGGCAGCAGAGAGCGATGCAGGAAAGCTTTCTGCCGCTGAAGAGCAAAAAGTGCATCTGACCGGAAAAATACCGGCAGAGGAACTGATTCCGCTCTTATATGGCCATGTGGAACAAAACAGCAGTACACTCGGCGCGGCGGGAATCCGTGTTCCGGGATCGGCGGGAGAGACAACACATGCGCTGGAACAGCCCTATGGAATAAGGTCGTTAATCATGGCGGACGGACCGGCAGGAATCCGGCTGCATCAGTCGTATGAGGTAGACGCAGATTCGGGGAAAGTCTATGGAAAAAGTGTACTGGGAGCACTGGAAAATGGCTATCTGGAGCCGATGCAAAAGCATGAGAATGCCAAGACCTACTATCAGTTCTGTACGGCGTTTCCGGTCGGAACGGCAATGGCGCAGACCTGGAATGAGGAACTGCTGCAGTCTTTCGGAAGAGCGGTATCACATGAAATGAAAGAATTCCATATTGATCTGTGGCTGGCACCGGGAATGAATATCCAGAGAAATCCGCTGTGCGGGCGGAATTTTGAATACTATTCGGAAGATCCATTTCTCTCAGGCAAGATGGCTGCTGCGGTTGTCCGAGGTGTACAGGAGGAGGGAACCTGTGGAGCTGTGATCAAGCATTTTGCATGCAACAATCAGGAAGACAACCGTATGGGGGTCGATGTGCATATTTCAGAGAGAGCCCTAAGGGAGATCTATCTTAGGGGATTTGAGATTGCAGTCAAAGAAAGCGCACCGGTTGCAATCATGACATCCTACAACCGGGTCAATGGAGTTCACGCGGCAAACAGCAGAGCGCTATGCACTGTAATTGCCAGAGAAGAGTGGGGATTTGACGGTGTACTCATGTCGGACTGGAGTACAACAGCGCCGGAAGACGGCAGTATTCCATGGAAGTGTATCGAAGCCGGAAATGATCTGATTATGCCGGGAAGTGAGAAAGATGATGCGGATATCCGGCAGGCGTATGCAGACGGAAGGCTGTCGGAAAAGGAAATCCGTCTCTGTGCGGGAAGAATTATTTCACTGATAAATAAATTAGATAAAAAGACAAAAAAGTGACATTGGAAAGACAAGAAACAGGTAGTCTCCATGACTGTCTCCTGTTATACTCTGCTCATAAGGTACACTTATGGAAAGGAGCACAAACAGGGGGGAATCATGGAGATTTATTCAATTAAAGACGAAAAGTTCCGCAGGTATGGGAAAGTCTGGAGCGGCTTTGACTGCACGAGACTGATCCGCGAGATGGAACACACGCCGCTGCCGGAGGATGTCATTTATGTGCCATCCATGGAGGAACTGGAGGTGCTGCCGGAGGCGGGAGAGTTTGCCAGACGGATCTACGGCGGACTTCCGATTCAGATCGGTTATTGTAACGGCAGCAATCACAGATTAAATGCGTTGGAGTATCACCGCAATTCGGAGATCAATATTGCGGTGACCAATATGGTGCTGCTGTTAGGATGGCTGCCGGATGTGACCGATGCGTTTACTTATGACACATCCAGGGTGGAAGCATTTTTTGTCCCGGCGGGAACGGTTGTTGAGATGTATGGAACGACACTTCACTATGCGCCGTGCAATGACGGGGAGGAAGGATTTAAATGTATTGTGATTCTTCCGAAAGGAACGAATACGGAGATTGATTTTGCCTTGCCCAAAAGCGGAGAGGATGCGCTTATGACTGCGAAGAACAAGTGGCTGATCGCACATGAGGAAGCAGGAATCCGTGGTGCTTTTAACGGACTTTTGGGGGTCAATATTGAGGTGTAAGAAAGATACAGGAAAAACGGAACAGGAAGGTTTCTATTTTTGAAACGGAAAGGAGATTTTTATGAACAAAGAAAATATGCCGGAGATTAAGATCGGAGTTGTGGCAGTCAGCAGAGACTGCTTCCCGGAGAGCCTGTCGGTGAACCGGAGAAAGGCGTTAATGGACGCTTACACGAAAAAGTACGGAAAGGATCACATCTATGAATGTCCGATCTGTATCGTGGAGAGTGAAATACATATGGTGCAGGCACTGGAGGATGTGAAGGCGGCCGGGTGTGATGCACTTGTCGTATACCTCGGCAATTTTGGACCGGAGATCGCCGAGACACTGCTGGCAAAGCATTTTGACGGACCGAAAATGTTTATCGCTGCGGCGGAAGAATCCGGGGACAGTCTGCTGGATGGCAGAGGGGATGCTTACTGTGGAATGTTAAATGCCAGCTATAACTTAAAGCTTCGCAATATCAGGGCATACATTCCGGAGTATCCGGTTGGAACGGCAGAGGAATGTGCGGACATGATTCATGAATTTGAGCCGATCGCCCGCGCGGTAGTTGCGCTTTCCAATTTAAAGATCATAAGCTTCGGACCAAGACCGTTAAATTTCCTTGCCTGCAACGCACCGATAAAGCAGCTTTACAATCTGGGTGTGGAGATTGAGGAAAATTCAGAGCTTGATTTATTCGAGGCGTTCCATAAACATGACGGGGATGAGAGAATCCCGGCGGTTGTGGCAGAGATGGAGGCGGAGCTTGGAGCCGGGAATAAAAAGCCGGAAGTGCTTGCAAAGCTGGCGCAGTATGAACTGACCTTAAAAGACTGGGTGCGCGATCACAAGGGCTACCGCAAGTATGTGGCGATTGCGGGCAAGTGCTGGCCGGCATTCCAGACACAGTTCGGTTTTGTCCCGTGTTACGTCAACAGCCGTCTGACCGGACAGGGAATTCCGGTGTCCTGCGAGGTGGATATTTACGGCTGTTTAAGCGAGTTCATCGGCACCGTGGTGAGCGAAGATGCCGTGACACTGCTTGACATCAATAACTCGGTGCCGGCAGATATGTATGAGGAAGAGATCGAGGGAAAATATCCATATACGTTAAAGGACACCTTTATGGGATTCCACTGTGGAAATACCACTTCCGGAAAGCTTGCGTTCTGTGAGATGCGCAATCAGAAGATCATGGCGAGAAGCCTTCCGGTCGAGGTGACAAACGGAACCCTTGAGGGGGACATCATGCCGGGGGACATTACGTTTTTCCGTCTGCAGAGCACCGCAGACTGCGAGCTCCGCGCTTATATCGCACATGGGGAGGTGCTTCCGGTGGCGACAAGATCTTTTGGATCGATCGGTGTTTTCGCCATCCCTGAGATGGGAAGATTTTACCGCCATGTGCTGATTGAGAAGAATTTCCCGCACCACGGCGCGGTGGCATTCGGACATTACGGCAAGGCGCTGTACGAAGTATTTAAGTATATCGGTGTGCCGGTGGAGGAGATCGGTTATAACCAGCCGGCAGGCGTGCGCTATCCGACGGAAAATCCGTTTGCATAGAAAAGTCTTGCAGTGCATAGCGAAGTCTTGCAATGATAAGAAAAGGGGAGAGTATGTTATATATAGGAATTGATCTTGGCACATCAGCAGTAAAATTGCTGCTGATGGATGCCGATGGTAAAATAAAAAAAATTGCATCGCGCACCTACGATCTTTCATTTCCACATCCGGGCTGGTCGGAACAGAATCCGGCAGACTGGTATGAACAGTCGATCGACGGCTTAAAAGAACTTCTGGCGGAATGTGATAAAAGCCGGGTGGCGGGGATCAGCTTCGGGGGGCAGATGCATGGTCTGGTGACATTGGATGAGCGGGATGAAGTGATTCGTCCGGCGATCCTCTGGAACGACGGTCGCACGGCAGAAGAGACCGATTACTTAAATCAGGTGATCGGAAAGGAAACACTGTCGGGATATACCGCGAATATTGCCTTCGCCGGATTTACGGCGCCAAAGATTCTCTGGATGCAAAAGCATGAGCCAGATCTGTGGAAACGGGTGAAAAAGATCATGCTGCCGAAAGATTATCTCGCATACCGCCTGTCCGGAACGTTCTGCACCGATTATTCGGACGCCTCCGGTATGCTGCTCCTTGATGTGGAACACCGGGCATGGTCGGAGCAGATGCTTGAGATCTGCCATGTGGAAAGAGAGCAGCTTCCGAAGCTTTATGAGAGCTATGAGGTGGTGGGAACCTTAAAGCCAGAGATCGCGGAAGAACTGGGACTTTCTCCCGAGGTAAAGATCATTGCGGGAGCAGGCGATAATGCGGCGGCAGCCGTCGGCACCGGGACGGTCGGTGAGGGGAGATGCAACCTGTCGCTTGGAACGAGCGGCACGCTCTTTATCTCCAGTGAAAAGTTTGGTGTGGACGCACACAATGCCCTGCATTCCTTTGATCACGCGGATGGCGGTTATCATCTGATGGGGTGTATGCTCTCGGCGGCATCCTGCAACAAGTGGTGGATGGATGAGATTTTAAAGACGACGGAGTATGCGCGGGAGCAGGAAAAGATTAAAAATCTGGGAGAAAACCGGGTATTTTTCCTGCCTTATCTGATGGGGGAGCGCTCTCCGCACAACGACCCGGATGCGAGAGCCATGTTTCTTGGAATGTCGATGGACACCACACGGGAAGATATGACGCAGGCGGTGTTAGAAGGCGTAGCGTTCGGCCTCAGGGATTCCCTCGAGGTGGCGCGCAGCCTGGGCATCCGGATCGAACGCTCCAAGATCTGCGGCGGCGGTGCAAAGAGCCCGCTGTGGAAGAAGATCCTTGCGGCTGTTTTAAACCTTAAGCTTGATCTCATAGAGAGCGAGGAGGGACCGGGATATGGCGGAGCGATCCTTGCGGCAGTGGGCTGCGGGGAATATGAGAGTGTACAGGCGGCATGTGAGAAGCTGGTGCATGTTGTTGACACCGTTGAGCCGGATCCGGTGCTGGTGGAGAAGTATGAGGCGCGCTATCAGGAATTCCGGAAGCTGTATCCGGCTGTGAAAGAGTTTTTCTGATGGTGCAGATGGCGAAGCATCCGTTGGCGGATCATGGAATGGAAAAGTTTTAGGCGGATGATGGAGCGGTTTTTGGAGACTGTAGACAGATACGGGAGAGTTATGGAGGCAGAAGCAGAACAGAAGTATTTAAACTTGTTGGAGCAGCAGATTGCAGAGGGGAGTTATCGACCGGACTGGGCGTCGCTTGCGGGGGCGCCTGTGCCGGACTGGTTTTTGCGGGAAAAGCTTGGAATCTTTTTACACTGGGGACTTTACAGTGTGCCCGCCTGCACCAATGAATGGTATTCCAGAAATATGTACATCAAAGGAATGCCGGCGTATGAACATCACAGGAAAACGTATGGAGAACAGCGGGAGTTTGGTTATAAAGACTTTATCCCGCTGTTTTGCGCGGAAAGATTTAATCCTGCGTCATGGATGCAGCTTTTTAAGGAGGCGGGTGCCGGCTATGTGTTCCCGGTGGCGGAGCACCATGACGGGTTCCAGATGTATGAGAGCGAACTTTCGCATTGGAACGCGAAGGAGATGGGACCAAAGAGAGATCTTCTCGGGGAATTAAAGTCGGCAGCAGAGTCTTGCGGGCTGCAGTTCTGCACTTCAAGCCACAGGGCGGAACACTGGTTTTTCATGGGACATGGAAGGGAATTTGACAGCGATGTGAGGGAGCCGATGAAAAAAGGGGATTTTTACTGGCCGGCAATGCCGGAACCGGACCCGCAGGATCTTTTCAGCAAACCCTTCCCGAGCGAGGAATTTCTGGATGACTGGCTGGCGCGCACGGTGGAGCTGATTGTGAAGTATCGACCGAAGCTTTTGTATTTCGACTGGTGGATTCAGCACGAGGCGTTTCATCCTTACTTGAAAAAGCTGGCAGCGTTCTATTATAATTGTGGTAAAAGCTGGGGAGAGGATGTCATGATCTGCTACAAGCATGATGCCATGATGTTCGGAAGTGGGATCGTGGAGGTGGAACGCGGCGGTTTTGCGGAGGCAAAGCCGTATGCGTGGCAGACGGACACGGCGGTGGCGCGCAATTCCTGGTGTTATACCGACAGCCTCGATTATAAGAGCAGCAGGGAAATCATATGTACCCTCGTAGATGTGGTAAGCAAGAACGGCCATCTGCTCTTGAATATCGGACCCAAAGCGGATGGTACAATTCCCGAGGGCGACCGGCAGATCCTTTCGGATATGGCGTCGTGGATGAAGGTAAACGGCGAGGCGGTCCGTGGGTCAAAGGTGTGGAGAAAAAGCATGGAAGGACCGACGCGGGCGGCGGACGGACAGTTTGCGGACGCGGCGGAGATCATGTATACACCGGAAGACTATCGATTTACCGTGAACGGCGGCTGCATCTATGCGATCTGCATGCGCTGTCCGAAAGACGGCAGATTTCTGATCCGTTCGTTTGCAAAGAGTACCAATCAGAATCTACCGGAGTTTCACGGAATTCTGCGTGCGGTTACGCTGCTCGGTTATGTGGGGCAGGCTGCGTGGCACGTAGACCGGGAAGGGCTTCACATAGCGGCGCCGGGGATTGAGAGTGATTTTCCGGTGGTATTCCGGTTGGAAGTGGATTAGCAGACAAAAAGGAGAGGGCAATGTACGAGAAAATATGGAATCAGAATAAAATTGCGTTTGGCGGCGACTATAATCCGGAGCAGTGGGATGAGGCAACCTGGGAGGAAGATATGCACCTGTTCCGGCTGGCGCACATTGATACGGTGACACTCAATGTGTTCTCCTGGGCGATGCTTCAGCCGGACGAGATTACCTATGATTTTACAAAGCTGGACCGCATTATGGAACTGGTGAAGAAAAACGGGCTGAAGGTTGTGCTTGCAACATCGACCGGCGCGCATCCGGCATGGATGGCACACCGGTACCCGGAAATCCTGCGCACGGAGTTCAACGGAATGAAGCGCAAGTTCGGAGGCAGGCACAATTCCTGTCCGAACAGTCCCGTATACCGCATGTATTCGGCAAGACTGGCGGAGAAGCTGGCGGAACATTACAAAGACTATGACAATATTGTGGCATGGCATATCTCCAATGAATACGGCGGAGAGTGTTACTGCGAAAACTGTGAGAAGGCATTTCACGTGTGGCTGAAAAAGAAGTACCACACGATTGAGGAGGTGAACCGCGTCTGGGATACGGCATTCTGGGGACATACATTCTATGACTGGGAGGAGATTGTCCTGCCGAATCTGCTGAGTGAACATTTCGCCTATGAGCGCACGATGTTTCAGGGAATCTCCTTAGATTACCGGAGATTTAATTCGGACAGTATTTTAGAGTGTTATCGTCTGGAATACGAGGCGGTGAAGCGGCATACGCCGGACATCCCGGTTACAACCAACCTGATGGGATTCTATAAGCCGTTAGATTATCAGAAGTGGGCAAAATACATGGATATGGTATCCTGGGACAATTATCCTTCCAACCAGGACACACCGGCGCAGATTGCCCTGTCCCATGAACTGATGCGCGGTATCGGCGGCGGAAAGCCGTTCCTTCTGATGGAGCAGACGCCGAGTGTGACGAACTGGCTGCCGTACAATGCCTTAAAACGTCCGGGGGTCATGCGCCTTTGGAGCTATCAGGCGGTGGCGCATGGGGCGGATTCGGTGATGTTTTTCCAGATGCGCCGGAGTATCGGTGCCTGTGAGAAATATCACGGAGCGATCATTGACCATGTGGGAAATGAAAATACCAGAGTGTTCCGGGAAGCAGCAGCCCTCGGCGCCGAACTAAAGGCGCTGGGAGATGAGACTCTGGGCGCGCGGGCAAGGAAGGAGACAGCGATTCTGTTTGACTGGGATAACTGGTGGGCGATCGAGTATTCCGCAGGACCGAGCGTGCTGTTAAAGTACCGCGATGAGATCCAGAACTATTACACGGCGCTCTACGAGCAGAATATGGCGACCGATATCATCGGGGTGGAGGATGATTTCTCGGACTATCGCGTGATCATCGCCCCGGTCTTATATATGGTAAAGCCGGGTGTGGATGAGAAGATCAAAGCGTTTGTGCAGGCGGGCGGTATTTTTGTAACCACTTTTTTCAGCGGCTATGTGGATGAGCATGATCTGGTGGTGACCGGAGGGTATCCGGGGAAACTGCGTGATCTCTTAGGCATCTGGGTGGAGGAGAGCGATGCCCTGCCGGAGGGAGAGACGAATCATTTTACATGGAAGGGCGCGCGGCATGAGGCGGTCCTGCTGTGTGATCTGCTGCATCCGGAGGGAGCCGAGGTGCTTGCAACCTACGAGGAGGATTTTTATGCGGGAATGCCGGTGCTCACGAAAAAACGTTACGGAGCGGGAACGGCATACTATGTGGCGGTGCGGTCGGACGCGTTATTTTATGAAGCGCTGATACGCGAGATCTGCGAAAAAGCCGGGATCACGCCGGTGGCACAGACTCCCGGGGGCGTGGAAGCGGTCTTACGTGTAGGACGCGATGAAAAAAAGGAGTTCCTTTTTCTGTTAAATCATGAGAAAATAGAGCAGAGTGTGCCGGTGGAGCAGGACGCAACGGATCTTGTGACCGGTATGGAGTGGAAAAAGGGGAGCAAGCTGACACTGCCGGCGTACGGCGTGGCAATACTGAAACGAAGCGTATGAAGACAAAGATAAAACAACTGATAAACCGGATACTGGGAATGAAGCTCGTCTACCGCATGATTTTAATCTATGTGATAGGCGGGCTTTTGCCGCTTTCCGCCATTATCGGCTATCTGATTCACGGAACCAATCAGGTGCTGGTGAGTCAGGCGGAGAATGCGGAGATTGCGGAACTGCAGACGATCGGAAGACAGATCCTGGAATTGGAGAATACGATGACCACGGTCTCTTCGTACTTTTATTTCGATGACAAGCTCGAGGAGATTGCGGCAAAACAGTATACGGATTATCAGGAGATGATCAATGACTACAGAGGCTATACCGCTTTTAAGGAATATCAGAGTTACTACAACACGATGATCTCCAGAATCAGTATTTTCCTGCAGAATCATACGCTGCGCGGCAATTCGGACTTTGTGGTTGTGGATGCGGACACGGAGGTCGAGGCCTGGTATCAGAGAGTGAGTACAGAGGGAAGCGGCTGCGTGTGGACGTGTCTGCCGATCAGCCTGCCCAAATATGACCATGCGCCTGCCATTGCCCGTATGATCAAGACCAAAAAGAGCGAAAATGTCGGGGTGCTTGTGATCTATCTGCGCCCGCAGCAGTTTGAGAAAATGATCTGGGAGCGGGAGGGAAGTACCTATATTGTGCTGGATGGCGAGACCTTGCTTACGAGCCGTCATGAGACGATTCCTTTTGAAGAATTAAAGCAGTATCTGCCGGATGCCGCCGAGGAGAAGTATCAGACGCGCATCAAGGCAGGGGAGGAAGAATATGTCCTCACCTGTGAGAATGTAAAGCAGGAGGATACCAGCGATTATTTTCAGGTGGTCAGTGTGCGTGCGGTGGATGAGATCTTAAGGGAAGCGTATGCACAGCAGCGAAAGAGTATCTGGCTGTTCCTTGGGAGCGTTGTGCTTGCCGGGACGTTGATTTTTGCATTTTCCTGGTCGTTTGCAAGGCGTGTCGGCAGATTCCGGGAACAGATGCAGAAAGCGTCTGAGGGAAATTTTGAACTTGAGGAAAAGCTTGGAGGAAATGATGAGATCAGTCAGCTTTATGATTACTTAAGCGTCATGATCTGGAGAATTCAGAGGCTTCTGGCGCAGGTGTATCAGGAGAAGATTCACGCGGAGCGGCTTAAGACCAGCCAGAAGGATGCGGAGTTTAAGATGCTCACCAGCCAGATCAACCCGCATTTCCTGTATAATACACTGGAAACCATCCGCATGAAGGCGCGCATCAACAAGCAGTATGAGATCGAGGAACTGGTGAAGATGCACGGAAAGATCCTGCGCAGCAGCATCCAGGCAGGTTCAAAGGATATGACGATCCGTGAGGAGGTGGAACTGGCAGAGTATTATCTGAAGATTCAACAGTACCGCTTCGGCGAACGGATTCAGTATCAGATCTATGTGGAGGAAGGGATCGAGAGGCAGAAGATCCTTCCGCTTCTGATCCAGCCGCTGGTGGAAAACTGTATTATACACGGACTTGAGGGAAGAGAGGACGTCGGTCACATCGATATCTGTGTCAAACGCAGCGGACAGAATGTGGTCATCACGGTTACCGATGACGGCGCCGGCATCTGCGGGGAAAAGATTGCGGAGATCCGCAGAGAACTTGCAGGCAACCGCACAAAGGGAGAACATATCGGCATCTGCAATGTCAATCAGAGAGTGCGGCTGCGCTACGGGGAGGAGTACGGCGTGACAGTGGAAAGCATCTGCGGCGAATATACCCGGGTGGAGATAACGCTTCCCGGTGACTGGGAAGAAACAGAATCATAAAATACAAAAGCCTGTTCTGAGGGAGAAAAAACGATCCGCAGAACAGGTCTTTTAATACATGCAAAAGCCGTTATAAAAGATGCAAATTTTATGGTAAAAATAATGAAAATAGTAAGGTATTAAAATTTTGCTCCCAATCCTATAATGAGGATGAAAAGAGGAGGAAAACGATATGAAGACAGAAAAGAAACAGAAAGCCAAAGTGGTCAAACAGAAATTCAGCTGGCAGCTTATGTGGAAGCAGCGGTATCTGCTGTTGATGTCGGTACCTTTTGTCATCTGGCTCATCATCTTTAAATATGTTCCGCTGTGGGGGTGGACAATGGCGTTTCAGGAGGTAAAGCCAAACAGTTTTGCACTTCCGGTATGGCAGAGAAAATTTGTGGGGGTTGACAATTTTAAAAAGGCATTCACAGACCGGCTGTTCGGTCAGACCATGATCAATACGATTGGTCTGAGTGTGCTGGGAATTGCACTTGGAACCGTCATGGCGATCCTGTTTGCACTCATGCTCAATGAGATCTGTTTCAATCGTTTTAAGAAGGTCACACAGACCATTTCCTATTTACCGCATTTCGTATCCTGGGTTGTCATCGCAAGTATTGCAAAGATGGTATTAAATGACGGTGGCATGTTAGATACACTGGTCGGTAAAAATCTAAAGCTTATGTCTACAAACTCGGTTCTGTTCTGGATCGTCGTCTGCATCATCAATGTCTGGAAGGAAGTCGGCTGGGATGCGATCGTATATCTCTCCGCGATGGCAGGAATCGACCAGGGGCTTTATGAGGCGGCAAAGGTGGACGGCGCGAACCGTCTGCAGAGAATCTGGCACATTACACTGCCGGGGATCAAGCCGACGGTGGTGGTGCTTCTTATTATGGGAATCGGTGGTGCTTTAAATGTCGGTATGGAGCGTCAGATGCTTCTCTCTAACGGTATTGTGCAGGATCATGCAATGGTGCTTTCCTGGTTTGCTTATATCCGCGGTATCGGTAACAATAACTACGGTCTCGGAACTGCGATCGGCATGTTCCAGTCGTTAGTCGGAATTGCACTTTTGTTTATCGCCAACAAGATAGCCGGATGGCTCGGCGAGAGCAGATTGATCTAAGGAGGGAAAGCATATGGCACGCAGTCATACAAAAATAAAAAGTAAAGATAATATTTTGGATTACATATTACTGGTGATCTTCATCGGCGTTATTATTGTGACTTTATATCCGTTTTTAAATGTACTTGCAATCTCATTCAACGACCCGATCGATACCATGCGCAATATCAATTTTATCATTCCACGAAAGTTCACCTGGAGCAATTACACTTATGTGTTTCAGGAAAACAATCTGTTTGAGCCGTTTGCCATGTCGATTGTGCGAACGCTGATCGGTACGCTGACCGGCGTGGCTGCGACAGCGATGGTAGCGTATGTTTTAAGCAGAAGGGATTTCTATTTTAACAAGCTGTTCACGGTGCTGTTTGTAATTACCATGTATGTCAGCGGCGGACTGGTACCCGAATATCTTCTGATTACAAGATCGTTAAAATTAGGAAATCATTTTCTGGTCTATATACTTCCGGGACTGATCTGGGTGTACAATATCATTCTGATCCGTTCGTTTATAGACGGACTGCCGATTGCCCTGCAGGAGGCAGCCAGAATTGACGGGGCAAACGATTTTATTATTTTCGCAAAGATCGTTCTGCCGCTATGTAAGCCGGTACTTGCGACGGTGGCACTTTTTGTGGCAGTCGGACAGTGGAATTCCTTTATGGATACCTATCTGTATGCAAGAGATCTTCCGACCTTACAGTATGTATTATATGAGATTATGGAGAAGGCGACGATCAAGGTTGATCCGCATGCCGCAGAACAGTTAAAGAGCGCGGTATCTCCGATGTCGATCCGAATGGCAATCACGATCATTGCAACGGTTCCGATCCTGATTGTGTATCCGTTCCTGCAGCGGTATTTTGTAGGTGGTATGACGATCGGTGCAGTCAAAGACTGATTACTGATAGAGCAAGCAAAGAAGAGAGGAGAAGAAAGATTATGAGGCAAAAAAGGTTATGTGCATTGATGCTGGTGGCATCTATGGCAGCAGGGGTTCTGGGCGGCTGTGGAAATGGAGAAGCAGCAGACACTTCTTCCGTGAGTGGGGGAACAGAGAGTGCGGGCAGCGGAACATCTGGTGATGTGGTAGAACTGACGTTCTACAATGCGGACGGACAGGAGGATCCATGGACCGATCCGGTGGCACAGGCACTGACGGAGGCAACCGGTGTGAAGTTAAAGACCGATTATCCGGTGTCAGCCGATGATGAGAAGGTCGCACTGATGATCGCGGAGCAGAATTACCCGGATATGATCTATGCCAAGGGGGATGCAGGAGCACTGATCGATGCAGGAGCCTTGATTGATATGACGGATCTGATTGAGGAGTATGGTCCGAATATCAAGAAGCTTTATGGAGATGAGTTTGACAAATTAAAATATTCTGAGGATGATCCTTCGATCTATCAGCTTTCGGCTTATGCAACGGGAGGAGAGACATTTAAGACATCCGGTACGGCACAGCTTCAGTGGGATGTTTTAAAGGAGAATGACTACGAGGTACCGAGGACGTTAGATGAGTTTGAGACGATGTTAAAGGATTATATTGCTGCACATCCGACCACGGACGACGGTCTGGATACGATCGGTTTTACGCTGTCGACTTCGGACTGGCACTGGATGATCACGCTTGGCAATCCGGCAGGGTATATCGCGGACGGAGCACCGGACAACGGACAGTGGATCGTGGATGAGAACAATAATGCGATGTACAAATTCCGCTCTGACAAGGAGAGAGAGTATTTCCGCTGGATGAATAAAATGTACAACGAGGGAATTCTTGATCCGGAATTCGCAACCCAGACACACGAGGACTACATCGCAAAGATCGCATCCGGACGCGTGCTGGCGTTGTTTGATACAGACTGGGATTACGGCGATGGCGAGAAGGTTTTGAAAGCGGACGGAAAGTACGGTAAGACGTATGCACCGCTTCCCCTTGCCATGGATGCGGACACCAAGTGCCCGTCTTTGATGTATCAGGGACTTACGACTGGCTATGGCGTTGGAATCACTACTTCCTGTAAGGACCCGGTGGCGGCAATCAAATATCTGGATTATATCTGCTCCGATGAAGGACAGGTGCTTGTACAGTGGGGAATTGAAGGTGTGAACTACTTCCTGGATGATGAAGGACACCGTTACCGCACGGAAGACGAAGTAAAGTATGCAACGGAGGACAAGGATTATCAGAAGAAGACCGGTGTCGGTTTCCACAATTATCCGTTCCCGTACTATGGAAACGGTGTTGAAGACCCGACCGGAAGCACCTACACAACCACGAACAAAGAGAGCGTCATGGCGGATTATGATGAGGAGCAGAAAGCGGCATGTGAGGCATGGAATGTGGAGCTTCTGACCGATATTTTCCCGCAGGCGGATGAATTTACCACACCGGACTACTCTCCGATCTGGGCTTACGCAAAGCCGACGGAGTTTGACGAGATTGCAAATCAGCTCGATGAGATCGCATGGTCTGCGCTCATCAGCTGCGTGATTGGATCGGAAGAAGAATTTGACGCTTCCTATGACAAGATGATCTCGGATTTGGAGAATGCAGGAATGGCGGATGCCGAGCAGATGCTGACGGAGATTATTCAGGAAAAAGTAGCTGCTGTGCAGTAGAACAGAGGAGTATTTTGGCGGAATGGCCACATAGAACAGAGAATTAGGTTTTATTGATAAAAGGAGCAGGAACTCTTGCGGATGAAACGGAGAGTTCCTGCTCCTTTTGTTTTACTGCCGGTGTGTCCTGCGGAATTCGGCGGGCGTCATTCCGACCTGACGTTTGAATTTGATGTGAAAATAATCGACATTGCGGTAGCCGACTTTTTCAGCAATCTCGTACACCTTCATATCATTGCTAAGGAGCAGTTCCTTGGAGTGTTCGATACGCACATGGTCGAGATAGGAGTTGAAATTTTCCCCGACCTTTTTGCTGAAAATCTTGCCGAGATAAGAACTGTTGTAGCCAAAAAGCGGCGCGATTGCTTCCAGTGTGAGATTGCGTGCGTAATTGTGCTCGATGTAATAGAGAATGTCGTCAATCACGCCCTCCTTCGACGTGCGGCCGATGGAGGATAAGATCAGTTCAAACTGTTCTGTCAGAAAGCGGATGATTTCATACAGATAATATTTTTCGGAGATGATGCGTATGATTTCTCCGTTACCCGGAAAAGGAATATCGATGCTGGTGTAAGAGCGGCCGATGCGCTCCTTGATCTGAAGATACAGATCTGCAAAAAACAGCTTGATGGTATCAATGGAATCGGACGATTGATACAGCTTTGTCTGCAATTCGCCCAAAATCTCTGCAGTGCGGCTTCTACTGAATGAGGAGAGCCCGTCAAAAAGGCGGTCCGCATATTCATCCAGAAAGGCACCGGTAATGAGCGGAAGACCGCTGCCCAGCGTCGGGAGATTCTCATAGCCTAAGGTATGCTGATCTTCCTCGCAGAAAAAGCGCTGGTCGATCAGCCGGGAAGCGTCTGTATAGGAGAGCGCGATCTCTTCCAGATGTGATACAGGGCGACCGTAAGCGAGAAACAGACTGTCCAGCGGGGAATCCTTTTGCGGCTGATACTGCCGTTGAAAGCGTTCCAAAAAGCTGCCGAATTTTTCGGTGGCAAAGCTGCCCTTAAGCAGGATGATCTCGCGGCTGTCATCTGTGATATGATCAAAGGAATTGTGATCCTGGTTGGTCACGCGCAACAGGTCGGAAAAGCGGTAGGACGCGTCCTCCGTGCGGTGGCTGTATTTTTCGTAGATGATTACCTGATATACATCTGCATTCAGATGCAGTTCCGCACGATCCAGACGGTCATAGGCGGCAGTGCCGGCAAGCAGATCCCGGATGATGGAATCGTATGCTTTCTGCCGGTAATGCGCAGAAGAATCCCGGGCGCTGGCATCGGAATCCAGCTGATGCCGTATCTGCGTGACGATCTCGAGAAGCTCATCTTCGTCGATGGGCTTGGTGAGATAGGAGAGTACACCGTAGCGTATGGCGGTTCTGGCGTAATTGAAATCCGAGTAACCGCTTAAGATGACAACTTTTCCGTCATAGCCGTGTTCCCTGGCAATGCGGACAACATCCAGTCCGGACATACCCGGCATGCAGATATCGAGCAGAACCAGATCCGGCGTTTCAGACAAAAGAAATTGCAGGGCGGCATCGCCGTTTGCCGCTTCTCCTGCAATGGTAAATCCCAGTGTTTCCCAATCAAGCAGACAGCGGAGCCCCTCGCGTATGATGGCCTCGTCATCTGCAATGAACAACTTATACATAGTGCATCCTTCCTGATTTTACTGCTGGAAAATAATCTTTCAAAAATTATAGCGTTTGGGGTGGTGTTTTGTCAAATTTGTACCGTGTTTTATGTGCAATTTGTATGGTATATTTTTCCGTTTGGGTACGGTAAGATGAGGATGCTGGGAAATAAAAAATACAATACGAGGAGTAAGGAGGAGAACGATGAAATTCAGTAACGGATGCTGGTTACAGAAGGAAGATTGCGCCTGCTTTTCACCGGCGCAGATTTATTTTACGAAGATAGAGAAAGACCGGGTTACGCTATGCGCACCGACGAATAAGATTAACCACAGAGGGGATACGTTAGGCGGGGTGAACCTGACGATTCAGATCAGCGCGCCGTATCCGGAAGTGCTCCGTATCCAGACGTATCACCACATGGGACTTAAGGAGCGCATGCCACAGTTTGAACTTGCGGCGCCACAGAACGGAAATCTTGCGGCGGAAGAAACAGAAAAACAGATCATTGTAAAGAGCGGGGAACTTCGCATCGAGATTGAGAAAGAGAGTGGAGCGTTTGTATTCTGGCGCGGAGCGGAGAAGATCACCGGAAGCGGATGGAGAGATCTCGCCTACATGAAGACGAACTGGAGGGGCAGCGCATACGATAAGGGACCGGAGGATGCCTACATGAGAGAGCAGCTTTCCATCTCGGTCGGTGAGTTGGTGTACGGACTGGGCGAACGCTTTTCGGCATTTGTAAAAAACGGTCAGAGCGTGGACATCTGGAACGAGGATGGGGGGACTTCCACGGAACAGTCTTACAAGAACATTCCGTTTTACCTTTCCAATAAAGGATATGGCGTATTTGTCAATCATCCGGAAAAAGTTTCCTTTGAGGTGGCAACGGAAATGGTGACCAAGGTGGAGTTTTCCGTACCGGGGGAGAGTCTCGATTATTTTCTGATTAACGGCCCGACGATGAAGGAGGTGCTGATGCGCTACACGGATATTACCGGAAAACCGGCGCTTCCGGCACCGTGGACGTTCGGTCTGTGGCTGTCTACTTCCTTTACGACGAATTATGATGAGAAGACGGTGAACAGTTTTGTGGACGGCATGATCGAGCGTGGAATTCCGCTCTCGGTTTTCCACTTTGACTGCTTCTGGATGAAGGATTTTCACTGGTGCGACTTTACCTGGGATGAGCGTGTGTTCCCGGATCCGGAGGGAATGTTAAAGCGACTGAAAGAAAAAGGGTTAAAGATCTGCGTCTGGATCAACAGCTATGTGGGACAGGAGTCCCCGCTGTTTGAGGAGGGCGTAAAGGGAGGTTATTTTCTGAAACGTGCCAACGGTGATGTATGGCAGTGGGATATGTGGCAGCCGGGACTTGCCATCGTGGACTTTACCAATCCGGCGGCGTGCGAATGGTATGGAAAGAAGCTGGAGGCGCTTTTGGATATGGGAGTCGACTGCTTTAAGACGGATTTTGGTGAGCGGATTCCGACAGACTGCGTGTATTATGACGGATCTGATCCGGTGAAGATGCACAATTATTATACATACATGTACAATAAGACGGTGCATGATGTGATTGCAAAGAAAAAGGGCGAGAAGGAAGCGATTCTTTTTGCGCGCTCCGCAACGGCGGGCGGTCAGAAATTCCCGGTGCACTGGGGCGGTGACTGCTGGTCGGATTATGAGTCAATGGAGGAGAGTCTGCGGGGCGGTCTGTCGCTGACAAGTTCCGGTTTTGGCTTTTGGAGTCATGACATCGGAGGATTTGAGAGCACTTCCACGCCGGACGTCTACAAGAGATGGTGTGCGTTCGGTCTGCTTTCGACACATTCCAGACTGCACGGTTCCACTTCCTACCGTGTGCCCTGGGCTTATGATGAGGAAGCGGTGGACGTAGTGCGCTATTTTGCCAAATTAAAGGCACGTCTGATGCCGTATCTGTACCGCAATGCCATCGAGACGGCAAAGACCGGTGTGCCGATGATGCGGAGCATGGTGCTTGAGTTTACGGAGGACCGGAACTGCGCATATCTGGCAAGCCAGTATATGCTGGGCGACTCCCTGTTGGTAGCTCCGATTTTTAATGAGGACGGAATCGCGGAGTATTATCTTCCCGAGGGACGCTGGACATCACTGCTTAGCGGCGATGTGAAGGAGGGCGGCAGATGGTATAAAGAGAAGCATGGTTATCTGAGCATCCCGCTCTACGT
>ERZ827440.744-NODE-744-length-41898-cov-3.710370_pt1 | contig 41898 bp, 30 predicted proteins | sample MGYA00519774_ERZ827440 | MGnify/ENA primary metagenome ERZ827440 (study PRJEB31778, sample SAMEA3449302) | human gut metagenome | biome: human gut; feature: human-associated habitat; material: faeces | place: United Kingdom | collected 2010/2012 ... | reverse complement strand
ACCGCCCCTGTTTCCAAAGCAAATTCACGGGCATTTGTGAAATCCCCGCCTACCGCACAGCTTATCGCATAGAAAAGCGCGCGCCCCGGAACAAGAGGGATAATTGAAGGCGTAAAAAATATAGTAGTGGGAGCCTTCAGAACTCTCGCAAGCACTTCGCAGAAAATTCCGACTGCCAATGTGGATACAAAGCTTGCCGAAAATTCTCCGAAGGAAAAATATTTTGCCAAAAGATATACGCTCCAGCACAAAAGTCCGCCTGCCGCAGCGAAAAAAACAAATCTCTTTCTGAGGCCGAAAATAAGCGCAAATCCCGTAGAGATAAGCGTTGCGGAAATAAGTTGTGTTACCATAGCGTACCACCCCACAAAGAAAGCATAATCCCCATCGCAAGACCTGCCGACCAAATAAGCGTTTCGATAAATCGCATACTTCCCGAAATCGTGTCCCCGACAATTATGTCCCGTATTGAGCCTGTCATGGCAAATCCGGGGATGAGAAGCGTAATGTTGCCGATTATGACATTGTCGGCAGTTGTATAAGGAATGACTTTTGTCAAAATTACCGCCGCAATGCCCATGGTCAACGAGGAGGCAAAATTCAGCCTAAATTTGTTTTTCGGGGCACAGGATGCCGATATTTGAAAATAGCACACAATAAGCGAAAGAAACGCCGCTATAAGCCCGTCCAAATAGGAGCCTCCGAAAAAAACCGCAGCCGCACCGGCGGCAATAAAAGAGCCGATAACGGTATATACAGGGCTTACCTGCACCGGGCAGGCATCAACTTTTTCCCTCAGCTCCGACACAGGGCAGGTATTCTTGCAGTAGCTTCTGCTCAAAGAATTTAAATCCTCAAGGCAGGAATAATTTGTGCTTCCCGCCTTGAGAACTCTCCTTGTATCGGTTGCGTGTATTCCGCCGGGCATATCTATGCTTATGATAATATTTGAAGTGATAACAAAAACACTCTGCTTTTCCGCCCCGTATGCCTTTATCATCATGGAAAGAGTTTCTTCAACCCTGTAAACCTCCGCGCCACAAAGCAAAAGCTTTTCTCCCACATCGAGGAGAACACCGATAAAATCATAAAGCTCACTTAATTTTTCGTTCATGCCTTCTTTTCTATTTCTTCCTTGATTTCAGCCGTAAATTCCGAAATCTTTGAAGAACCCAGATCTCCTTTGTCACGACTTCTTACGGAAATTGTACCGTTTACGCTTTCGTTTTCTCCGACAATAATCATATAAGGAATCTTCATGAGCTGAGCCTCACGGATTTTATATCCGATTTTCTCGTCTCTGCGGTCGATTTCGCAGCGAAGCCCTGCCCCTTTCAGTTCCTCGTAAACCTTGCTTGCGTATTCATGGGATTTTTCTGAAACAGGCAGAACCTTAACCTGAACCGGAGCAAGCCATGTCGGGAATTTACCTGCAAAATGCTCGATAAGAATACCGATAAATCTCTCAATCGAGCCGAATACAACTCTGTGAATCATAATCGGACGATGCTTTTCGCCGTCCTCACCGGTATATTCGGCTTCAAACCTCTGCGGAAGCTGGAAGTCAAGCTGAATTGTACCGCACTGCCATGTTCTTCCGATTGAATCCTCAAGGTGGAAGTCAATTTTCGGGCCGTAAAACGCACCGTCGCCCTCATTTACAACATAAGGAAGTCCAAGGCTGTCAAGAGCGGATTTCAGTCCTTCCGTAGCTATTTCCCAATCCTCGTCACTGCCCATGCTGTTTTCGGGGCGAGTGGAAAGCTCCACATGATACTTAAATCCAAAGAGCTTGTAAACCTCGTCAATAATGCTTATAACACCCTTAATTTCGGAGGGGATCTGTTCCTGTGTCATGAAAATATGAGCATCGTCCTGCGTGAAGCATCTGACTCTCATAAGACCGTGAAGCTGACCTGATTTTTCGTGCCTGTGAACCAGACCGAGCTCGCCTATTCTCATGGGTAAATCCCTGTAGGAACGGGGCTCATACTTATAAACAAGCATACCTCCCGGACAGTTCATGGGCTTTACAGCAAAGTCCGTATCGTCAATCACGGTTGTGTACATATTTTCCTTATAATGATCCCAATGTCCGGATGTTTCCCAAAGCTGACGGTTAAGCATAATAGGCGTATTTATTTCCACATAGCCTTCACGGCTGTGAATCTGACGCCAGTATTCAACAAGAGTATTCTTAAGAACCATACCGTTTGGAAGGAAGAACGGGAATCCCGGTCCCTCATCCATCATTGTGAAAATCCCGAGCTCTCGACCGAGCTTTCTGTGATCCCTCTTTTTAGCCTCTTCGAGCATTGTAAGGTAATCGGAAAGCTCCTCTTTTGACAAAAATGCGGTACCGTAAATTCTTGTGAGCATCTTGTTGTTTTCGTTTCCTCTCCAATAAGCTCCTGCCAGAGAGGTAAGCTTAAACGCCTTTATTCCCTTTGTATAAAGAATATGCGGACCGGCGCAAAGGTCTGTAAATTCACCCTGACGATAAAAGCTGATTACAGCATCCTCGGGTAAATCCTCGATAAGCTCAACCTTATAAGGCTCGCCGAGCTCACGCATAAATTCAATAGCCTCTGCCCTCGGCTTTGTAAATGTTTCAAGCTTAATATTTTCCTTGATAATCTTTTTCATTTCAGCTTCAAGAGCTTCAAGATCCTCCGGAGTAAAGCCGCCCTCCCTGTCAAAATCGTAATAGAAACCCTTGTCGATTGCAGGGCCGATTGCAAGCTTGGTTTCGGGGTAAAGTCTTTTAACCGCCTGCGCAAGCACATGGGAGCAGGTGTGTCTCACAACTTGGAGTTCCTCGTTTGTTTCGGCTACCGAGCCGTCACTGAATAATGCTTTCATAATTAAATTATCCTTTCTTCAAAAAATAAACCCTCGGGCAAATAATGCCCAAGGGTGACAAATGCACGGTTCCACCTTGCGTTTAACTCATTTCGGCTTTAACGGTGCCTTCCGTCGGTGCATTTCCTCACCGAAGCTCAGAAGCGGTTTTCGCAAAATTCCGCCGCAGGACTTCCCACCGAAATCGTCCCTCTCTTTGCCGACAAAATAAGCTACTGTCTTCCTCACAGCCATTAAGAATATTATAATACCTTTAATCCCGTTTGTCAATAGTTTTAGTCTGTTTTTATTCGGGAAGATTTGCAAATTCCTTTTTGTAAGCATACCTCATGAAGAAAATGCAAAGCGTAAACGAGAATATTTCCGCAATTGGGAATGCATACCATACAAGAAGAACATTTTCGGTAAGCTTTGCAATAATATACACCACCGGCAAAAGAACACAAAGCTGTCTTACCAAGGATACAAGCATACTGAGCACCGCATGTCCGCACGCCTGGAACACCGATGTCGAAACTACGCAGAATGCCGCCGCAGGATAGCTTATGCTTATTATTCGTAGTGCGTGCCTTCCTATAAGCATCATGTTATCCGACGCCTTGAATATTCCGAAAATTTCATCCGGGAATATCTGCAACACAAGCATACACGAAATCATAATGATTTCCGCATACAAAACGGCATATTTTATCGTGCTTGTAATTCTTTTGCGTTTTTTTGCTCCGAGGTTGTATGCTACAATCGGCACCATACCGTTATTAAGCCCGAAAAGCGGCATAAATGCAAAGCTCTGGAGCTTGAAGTATATTCCGAACACATTAATCGCATCGTCCTTCATAGAGCTGATGCCGGAGAAAATCTTGTTCATTCCGAAGGTCATAACAGAGCCTATCGAAGCCACCAGCATTGAAGGAACTCCGACGCTGTAAATCCTCTTGACCGTATCCGAGCAAATTCTAAAGTCCTTGAACGAAAGAGATATTTCCTTATTTTTCTTAACATTAAAAATAATTGCAAGAGTCATTGCAACCGCCTGACCGAAAACAGTCGCAACAGCGGCGCCTGCCGCTCCAAGCTCGGGAAAACCGAAATATCCGAAAATCAAAATCGGGTCAAAAATAATATTGATGATTGCCCCGACTCCTTGGGTTATCATAGTATAAAAAGTTTTGCCGGTAGACTGCAAAAGTCTCTCAAAGGTTACCTGACCGAAAATGGCAATCGAAAGCCCCGAGCATATGCCCATATACTGTTTTCCGAAATTAATTACCGCCGGATTTTCGCTTTGAAATCCGAAAAACACTCCTGCAATCGAAATTCCTATCACAGCAAACAAAATGCTTGCCAGCAGATTAAGCAATATTCCGTGAGTAGCCGCACGGTTTGCACCTTCAAAGTCCTTCTCTCCGAGCTTCCTTGAAAGGAGCGCATTTATACCCACGCCCGTTCCGACAGCAACCGAAATCATCAGATTTTGAAAAGGAAATGTCAGGTTTACCGCCGTCAATGCGTCAAGACTGTAGTGCGATATAAAAATACTGTCCACAACATTGTACAATGCCTGAACAAGCATCGAAAGCATCATGGGAAGCGAAATCGTTATAAGAAGCTTGTTTATGGGCATGGTGCCCATTTTGTTTTCTTTCTGCATTAATTTTCATCCTTTCGTAAGCGTACCCTTATATGATAACATAAATATATTTTTTTGTCTACACATTATTTTACAAAAATACAAAATAGAAAATGAGCATTAGCGAGAAAACAGTATGAAAATCGAAGAAAAACGAAGATAATATATTTATTATTAAATTTTTTCAAAAAAAGTGTTGACACGAGAAAAAAAGTGTATTATAATAAATAACGTTGATTTTAATGAACGGAGGAATTTCCATGAGTACTTATATGATTAAACCGGCTGATGTCAACAGAAAATGGTATATAATTGACGCAGCAGGTCGTCCTCTCGGCAGAGTTGCCGCTCAGGCTGCAACAATCCTCAGAGGAAAACACGAACCCACCTTCACACCTAATGTCGACTGCGGTGATCATGTCATCATCATCAATGCGGCAGAAACGGTTCTTACAGGCAAAAAGCTTGAGCAGAAGGTTTGGTACAGACACACAGGTCATGTTGGCGGACTTAAGGAAGTTAAGTACAACCATCTTATGGCTGAAAGACCTGAAAAGGCACTTGAGCTTGCTATATGGGGTATGCTTCCCCACAACACCATAGGCAGAAAGTCTATGACAAGATTGAGAATTTACAAGAATGCTGAACACAAGCATGAAGCTCAGCATCCTGTAATGTACGAGATATAAGGGAGGTTGAGAATTATGGCAGCAACATATTTTTACGGCACAGGAAGAAGAAAGAAATCTATCGCCAGAGTAAGACTTCTCCCCGGCAGCGGTAACATCACCGTAAACGGAAGAGATATTGACGATTATTTCGGACTTGAAACACTTAAGGTTATCGTAAGACAGCCTTTGACGCTCCTCTCTTTGGTAAATAAGTACGATGTTATCGTAAATGTTACAGGCGGCGGCTTCACAGGTCAGGCAGGCGCAATCCGCCACGGTATTTCAAGAGCACTTCTTGAAGTAAACGAAGAAGAGTACAGACCGCTTCTTAAAAAGGCAGGCTTCTTAACTCGTGACCCTCGTATGAAGGAAAGAAAGAAGTACGGCCTCAAAGCAGCTCGTCGTGCACCTCAGTTCTCAAAGAGATAATTATTTTATCGAAAAAATGGCTTGTTTACAGGGTTTTTGCCTTGTTGCAAGCCTTTTTTGATGTCCGTTTGATGTCCGAACGGTCAAAAAACATAAAAAATCAGCGGTTAAGGTGTAAAATCCTCAACCGCTTTTTGTTGCCAAAATTCAGAGAGAAGGTTTACTATGTCAGTATTCAGAATTGAGAAAAACAAAAAATATATCGTGAGGCTATTATACAATATTTCGCACAATCCGGAAAGGTTTTTACAAAAAAACGACCGCCAGAATGTAAAACACATTCTGACGGTTTTTGAATATTCCTACCATTTGTATTTATTGCCTGCCCCATAGGGCAGGAGTAATACCATTTATTAACCATTTTGTTCCTGCCATTGTTATTCTTTTAGACTAACAAAATAGATATGAGAGTGAACGGAGGATTTACAAAAATGGAAGAAAAATATTTATAAAAGAGGAAATGACGGAGTTTGAGGGCAATATATACTGCGCTAATTGTCTTGACGACTTAACAACGATTTGCGACTACTGCGGAGACAGAATCCGCCGTGACGAAGCTTAACCGTTTCCTCACCGGTAAGCGTATACGCAATCGTAGAGCCCACACTGCCTGTTCCGATAATTGAAATTTTGTTCATAATGCACCTTCTTTTCATAGTATTGTACATATATTGTTTTACAACAGTTCCAGATATTTTGCAGGTGTTTATTTTACATACCGGTAATATATTTATCGATATACCTCTGCACTATTACAAAAACCTCCCCCGGCGGTTTCCGCCGAAGGAGGTTTAAATAAGGAGAGAGATAGCTATTATTCAAGTAGTCTTTTAACGATACTTACCGCCTGCGCACGGGTTGCGTTGGCTTCAGGTGAGAAGGTTCCGTCGCCCATGCCGGAGATGAGGCCTACAGACGACGCTGTATCTACAGCCGCCTTTGCCCAATCTGCGATTGCTGCCTTGTCGCTGAAATTATCTATTCCGCCGTTTGCGTCTGCCTTACCGAGGTAAGAGTATGCATTCACGATTATTACTGCCATTTCCTGTCTTGTAATATTATCGTTCGGTCTGAAATAGCCGTCATAGCCTGTGATAATTCCTGCGTCTGCACAAGCGCCCACATACGGTGCAAACCACTCATCGCTTACATCTTTGTAGTCTGCCTTTTTGTCGCTAAGCTTGAGTGCTCTTGCGATAATTGCGGCAAATTCCGCTCTTGTGATGTTGCGGTCAGGGTCAAAGAGTGTGTCCGAAACGCCCGAAACTATGCCTGCCTTGTTCATAGCGAGAACATCAGCTGCCGCCCAATGATTAACCATATCAGTAAACGGATTGGAGATACTCGGGTTGGTTGTTTCGCCGGAATAGAAAGCGTTTGTTCCCTTATTTCCGGAAGGTTTTATGGTTGTTCCACCGCCGCCTGCGCCTCCGGGGGTTACGGGGGTCGGGTCATCGTTCTGAATTGCCGATTTGGTATAGAACACAATTTCGCCGAGCTTTGTTGTTTTAATCTTGACTCCGTCGCTTCCGAATTTTTCCCTTGTATATCCGTTTGAACCGGAGATAAGAGATACCGCTGTGCCGTTCACATACCCGACCGTCTTTCTGAATGTGCCGCCGACTGTCAGTTCGACGTCCGAGCTTGCGTTGATTTTTTCATCTGTCAGCTTAAGCGCCGTAATCTTTTCGCCTTCAACCGAAACACTCGGGGAAGCCTTTTCACCAAAGAGGTTGACGGTTACAAAGCCGCTGCCCTCAATCACCGTTCCCTTGTGGATTGTAAGCGTTGCCGGCTGTTTTGTGCCGTCGATTGTCACATAGCCGCTCGCCGTCACCTGCGGAAGCGCCTTACCTGCTTCAAGCTTAAGCACAGAATCACCGCTTATTTCAAAGGCTTTGCCGGTCATGAAGGAGAATATCGGCAGCGTTCCCGAAACCTCGCCGTCTTTCTGATTTACAGCAGATTTGAAATTGCCAATCGCTTCTTTTACGGAAATTACTGTTTCCATATCTGACGTTTTTGCATTGTCAACGGCGGATTTAAGCTTGTTGTAGTCATCTTCTTTAATCTGACCGAAGCTGTCGCCTTTTTCAACATTTTCCAAAAGCTGATTTGCTTCGTCAAGCTGCTCTTTAAGCGCACCCGACAAATCCTCGGTTTTGTCGGTGTTTACAGCGTCCGACTTAACCGTTTCGCCGTGAAGGCACTGCGCATCGTAAACCGTAAGTTCTGCATAAACGAATTTACCCTTAAGGCTGCCATCGAGCGGCAAAACTCTGTCGTGCCTGTCGCGGATGAGGGTGTATGTGCCGTTTTTGCTGTCGGACACATACCAGTTTACCTTCGTGAAGCCCTCACTGTCGGAATCTGCGTCCTCAAATCTGTAGCCGAGCTTAATTCCGTCTGCATTTTTGGTAAGCACAAGCGCGGATGCATTCGGCCGGTTTCCGCCGACTGCCGATGTAAGACCGATTCCTTCCATGCTGATATTTTCAAAACCCGGCACGGTCTTTCTGATCGCTTCCAGACCTTCTTCGGTGAGCGAAAAGTCCTTGCCGTAATCTTTGAAATATGCTTTGCTTCGGTCATTTATTGCTGTGGAGTAGTTTGTTCCCTTAATTGCGGCTTCATAGCCGACAGGAGTTCCGAAAAGTGCGTTTTCGCCGAAATAATTCACATTCTTCGGCGCATGCTCCGCCGCAAATTCCAAAAGCTTGTTCGCATCCTCCGTACCTTCTTTGTTTGAAAGGTCTTTTATCTGATTATAAAGGTCAAGCGAGAAGTCCGAGAAAATATTTTCCCACTGCGTGCCCCTATAATGCTCCTTCCAAAGCTCGTTTTTCATATATTGCTCGCCCTTATTGTATGTCCACTGTCCCCACGGGTCGGGGGAGCCGTCTTTATTGGGCCATTTTCCGACAACCTTGAGCCAATATCTGCTCTGCGGAACCACCTGAAAATATCCTGCGTTTGGGGTATCTATAATAAGGTTATTTTCAAGTCTTGAATAGTTGCCGCAGTTGGTTTTATAAGCATAAGTGCCGGCCTTATAAAGGATATTGTCCGCCATATACGGTCCCGAGCCGCAGTCATCAGTAAATACGCCCTGCGTGCCGTAGCCGCCGTACTCATTACCGACATCGTGAATGTAATTATGAAGCACGCAGTTGCCGAGGGTGGTTATATCCCTTCCCCAGTAGATTGCGCCGTTATCGGAGGTATAGCGAAGCGCATTGTAGATTTCGTTGTCGCGGATTGTAACGTCATTCGCCCTCCAAAGCCTTATCGCCATGCCGGAGCAATCGTATATTTCATTATTTGCGATTTCAAGCCCGTTTGCATAGCCGATTGTTACAGGATAACTTACCGACTGCGAAATTCTCGATGTGTTGTGTATTCTGTTATTGATTATCTTGTTGCCGTCAGGGATAAGCTTTTCACGGTTTTCCTCGGGGCATTCAAGATCAATTCCGTTTCCGGCGATGTCAAATATATTGCAGTTTTTAACCGTTATATCCGTACCGCAGGCGGTTACGGCGTTTTCGCCGATATTTGAAATCGTGCAGCCGTCAATGGTTATGTGGTTTCCTTCCACGTTTACAGGCGTCATCTTGCTGTATGCAAAATCAATATCCTTAAGCGTAACCCATGCTGCGCCTTCTCCCTTGATTACTGTGGTTTCAAGCTGCGAAACCACAAGCTCGGATTTTTCAATATCATCCGAAATCGGGTAGAAATACAGCATTTTATTTGCGTTGTCGATAAAATACTCTCCCGGAACATCAATTTCGTCAAGAATATTCATGAAATAAAACTTGCCCCATTTTGTACCGGGAACCTCTATCGATTTCTTGGTTGTAACCTTGTTTTCCGCTGCGTTAAGGGCGCTTACACGGCTGAACGCAATCGTGTATTCTGTTGCAAGGCCGCCCTTTATATACATACTTTTAACAGCGTCCGCACCCCATCGCTGCGCACGGTTTATCGGGTCGTCATAGCCTATGGTTATCGGTTTGGTATTGTCGCTTCCTTCAACCGATGCGACCTTCACGAATGCGTCGGTTTTTTCATCGTTTGGCCAGCGCGCGATTGTCATTGCGCTGCCGTTCATGAAAAATTCGGTTACCCACGGGTGCGAATATCCGCTGTCGGGAATATCGTAAAGATTTTTTGCTCCTGCAGCGCCGAGGTCAACCTGCATGAGCTTGGTTTTTGCGTAAGGATCGATGATTCTGTTTAATATGTTTTCATCGGTGACCTTCCGAACCATGCCCGGGTCAAGCTTTAAGCCGCCGCTGAACCTTGCACGCTCGCCGGGGTATGAAGCAATCACTACAGGAGAGGTTTCCGTCCCCGAATTTGAAGCATTAAGCGTCAGCGGAGCCGACCTTTCATATGTGCCGCCCCTCAAATAAATCATGATTGTGCCATCATCGAGAAGGTCGTTATCCTTAAGCCTCTTAACCTCATTTAAAGCCTCCTCGGGGGTCTTAAAGGGGTTATCTATTGTTCCGTCGGGATTTTCGGAGCCTTCGGGCGAAACATAAAGCGTTACGCCGCCCTCCTCCGAGGGTTTGATTACAACCGCAAGAGTTGCCTCTTTATTTTCAATATTTACCGAAACGGTCTTTTTGCTTTTAAGTTCTGCCAATGCGCCGTCATATGTAACAGACTCGATTTCAAAACCTTTTGCAGCCGTGATTGTCGCCTTATCCGCTGCGCCTACGGTTTTTACGGTCTTGCTTTCGGTGTAGGTTTCGCCGCCGTATGTAACGGATGCGCTTCCGCCGGAAATGCTTATTAAAAGATTATAGAAATCTCCCTGCGCATAGGTTGCCGAAATTGTGCCGTCCTTTTCAACCGTATCAAGGTTAAGTTCATAAATCGACTTGCCGGAAGCATCGGCAATTTCGGTAGGTTCTTCGCCGCTCTTTGTGTATGTGAGCTTTTCGATAAGCGAATTTTCGGGTGCTTTTACGGTTACTTTTGCGTCCCTTTTATCCTCAACCGCAAATGCTGTGCCGCTTTTTACCTTAGCATTATCGTTATCTTTTCCAAAGTTAAGACTTTCGCTCGAAACGATCATTGTTCCTTCGCCGATTTCCGATTTTATTGCATGATAAGAGGTTGTTTCGTAAAAATTAAGCCCGTGAATATACACATGCCCCACATCTCCGCCGCCGTCATATCCGCCGCAGCGCGCGGTAGTTACAAGAATCTGATAAATTGCGCTGTAGCTTTTCTTATCGGTAATTTCATTTTTATCCGCATCCGTCATATTTTCCACGGTAAACGGTTCGAGCGAATACATGCTCACGGCGGACTTTTCCGCATTTTTATTTGCCAGGCTTTGCTCGGTAATCTGCCACGAATCGGTGCAGCCGTTTACAAACGCCTTATCGTTACCGCCGTTTAAGTAACCGGTATAAACCGCAAATGTGCCCCAAACGGGTATATTCCATGTGCTGTGAGTGTTCTTAAAATAAATGTTCGCAGTATATGTTCTGCCCAATCCGGCATTTACAAGGCCGCCGTCGGAAGGCTGCCTTGAAATAATAATTCTGTCGCGGCTTACGCCGTTTGCCCTTGAAAGTTCATACCCGAATTTCCCCGCAACGGGAGTGTCGGAAGTGCCCGAAGTTCTCTCGGCTTTAAGCTTGTTTACGGAATCCGTTGCGGAAAGCCCGTTTTCTGCCGTCACGCCGTTTTCCATTACAACTTTCGGTGTTTCGCGGGTAATGCTTTGCGCTTTGCCTTCAAACACCGCTTCGTAGGCGGCTGCGGAAGGCACGGTTGCCTTGTTGTCCGTAACCTCAACCGCCGAACCGTCAACGGTAAAGCTTTTGAGTTCGTTTGCTGCGCCGGGCGTTAATGTGAAGGTTACGCCGCTCTCGCCCGTTTCAACAGAAACAGAGCCGTTGCCCCATACAGTCCCGGTTATCTCGCCTTCCGCCATTGCCGGGAAAACCGCCAAGCAGGACACTATCATAACCAAAACCAAAAACATTGATAATGTCTTTTTCATGTCATTCTCCTTTATTTCTTAAGGGGGAGAACGCCTCTCCCCCCCTATGTCTTTTTCACTTAAAAGCTTTATTCCAAAGTAAATGCCTGCTCATCGGCGTTTACGCTGCCGCCTGCATATTCTGCAAACGGAACATATTTATATTCATTGCCTCTAACCATTGCCGCACCGAAAACTCTTATTCCGAAAGCGCCGGTAGTAACAAGCGATTCACCGTCGGAATTATACGCATTGAGCGTAAGTGCATTCCCTTCCGAATCCTTAAGAATAATGCCTGTTTTGCTTGCATCGCCTTCAACCTTTGCATAGATTACAGCCGACGGCTGACCATTATAGGTTGAATTTGCGATTACGCTTGTTGACGAAACCGAGGGCTTATTCTCAGCAGATGTCAATGTCTTGTAATAAAGCTCGTGCGATGTGCCGGCAGTATATTTATTATCTTTATTCTGAACATAAATATCTCTTACGCCTATACTGTTTTCAGCAAGTGTAATGCTGTGAACAAGATTATTGTCAAAATAAACATCATAGGAATCTCCGAAGGTCTTTATAACCATCTTATGCGCACCGGCGGTTCTGTCAAGCTTAACCTCTGTTCCGTTAAACTTTGCAGTTCCTCTATCTGCGACAAAGGTATATTTGCCGTCCGAATAAAGCTTTAAATATTCACTTAAAATATTCGAGCCGTCCTTAAAAGCAACAAGTCCGCCGGTTACGCCGTTATCATAAAACTCGAATGTGACGGTACCGTTTGAGTAAGGAGTAAGGCTTCTGACCTGCGTTTCGGATGCCGAATCATATGATGAAAAGTCAAACTTTTTATCGTATTCCGACGGAATCACGGGAGCGTTGTCCTCATATGTAACAGTGATTGCGCCGTTTTCAGAAACACAAGGAATTGTATATACACCCTCCGCTGCCTCAAGAACATCCTCGCCGAACTTAACTTCTTTTACGGTCTTTCCGCTCGGTGCGGTAACGGTGAATGTTGCCGGGCGTTTATCTTCAACAGCCAAAGCAACGCCATTTTTAACCTTTACGCTGTCATTGTCTTTTCCGAAGTTAAGGCTTTCGCTCGAAAATGTCATCTCGCCTTCGCCGATATTAGCGGTTACTGTGTGATAGGAAACCGTTTCTTTAAACCCAACACCGTGAACATAAATCAATCCTCCGCCACCTCCCGAATAGCCTCCGCAGCGGGAAGTGTCAACCGTAATCTGGTCAAGCGTTGAGTAAGCGGACTTGTCGGTTATTTCCGCCCCGCCCTCTTGATTAATGGAGCTGACTGCAAACGGCGTAAGCGGAATTTTTGTAACCGCATCCTTATCTATCCCTTTGTTTGTCAAGGTTTCGGACATAATCCGCCATGAGCTTTCGCAATTGTTGACAAATACCTTTTCGCTTCCGCCGTTCAAATATCCGGTATAGATATGGTAGTTGCCCCAAACATTGTTGCCCCATGCTTTATGGGTGTTCATGAAGTAAAGCCCGGCTGTATATCTTCTTCCCGATGCGACATTTACCAGACCGCCGTCAGAAACGCTTCGGTTAATCTCCCATTTTTCTTTCGATATGCCTGCGCAGTCATTTCTTGAAAGCAGGTATCCGTACTGCCCCGCAACAGGCGTTGCAACGGGCTGGGTTTTGTCGGTATTTGAAGTCCATTTTACAGTAAGTTTATTAACCGAATCGGTTGCGGAAAGCCCGTTTTCAGCCACCGCACCGTTCTCCATGAGATGCTTTATTTCTCTCGTTACTTCCACTGCTTTGCCTTCAAACACCGCTTCGTATGCGGTTGCGGAAGGTACGGTTGCCTGATTGTCTGTAACAGTAACCGCCGAACCGTCAACGGTAAAGCTTTTGAGTTCGTTTGCAGCTCCGGGCGTAAAAGTGAAGGTTACGCCTCCCTCGCCCTCCGTCACCGAAACGCTGCCGTTTCCGTAAACGATGCCCGCAATACTGCCGTCGGCATATATTGCCGGCACAAACAGCATGCTTACAATTGTAAGCACGGTAAAAATAAGTGATAATTTCTTTAACATTTGTCTGTTCCTCCTTAAAAAATTATATTTTTTTTATAACAAATCTGAATCTTGTATCATCCGAATACCACATCGGAAAATTCGTGTTCCAGATATTGTTGTAGAGATTGAAGTATAAATCCTGCCCGGAAGGCATAAGGTCATAATCAAGAAGCCTCTTTCCGAAAGGTGCCGCAAGGCAGGCGTCAAGCGACTCTATTTCAAATTCATCATTCCTTACGCCGCGGTCAAACGCCGTTATAAGCGGACTGCCCGTTATATTTTCGGGGTCGATCCACTGCCCCATTTTGTTTATCTGCCACTTCTCGGAAAGCCCCGTAAATTTGAGCCATAACGCATGAGGCAGCCGATTTGCCTTTTTACCGATCCAATAAACCTCAAGATTCTCTCCCTCACGCTCAACCCACACCTTCGGAAGCCCGAATATTTTTTTCGTATAATCAGGGAACTCCAGAAGATAAATCTTTTTATTCCCCTTTTGCCATGCGGTTGTCGTCCATGTCCGAAGTTCCTCCTTCGGATACTCCGGAAGATTTATCTTTATAAAGTCCCATTCCTTCCATGAGCACATCGGCGGACGGATATATTTCTCCCTGTACCGCTCATAATCTTTTCTTGTAAAAAGCTCAAATTCCACGAACAGCCCGGGGTCATCGCTGATTTTTTCAAAGCCTTCAAGGTCGGGTTCGCAAACGCTGTAATCGGTTGAAGAGACACCCATAATTTTTTCGGCGCTTACTAAATATTCACGCTGTTCCTCCCACGATTTTTCCATTATTATTCTGTCGGGGTCGTCCTCGGTTTTTGAAAAGCTTTTAAGCGTCCAGCAGTCTATGTCCGGATAATATCTCTTAACGCACAGCCCCCATGTGTGCTCCGGCACAAGCAGAAGGCTGTCCGAAATATCGGGATCCGAATTAACGCCGCCTTTTATTTTCCGCATAAGCTCGCGGTACCGCCCGACCTTTTTCGGGTCCGTTCCCGCACCGTGAATCCATGTATCGCCGATTTCCTTATCTACAACGGGCAAATTTTCAGAATTTCTCAGCCTTTTTGCAACATCATCAAGCGTTGAAGGAATTATCCTTGAACCCGGGTGATTTTCACGAAGCTCCGCATAAATTTTTCTTATATCGTCGGCAGACTGCGGTCCGCAGTTGTCGCCCGTATGCCCAAAGCAAAGTATAAAATCGTCAAGCTCCGTTTCGGTTCCGTAGCCGCCGTCATACATAACGATTATTTCCGAATTGCCGCACCTCCACTTAAAAAGCGGCGGAACGGGCGGTATAGGCGTAGCGCCGTTCACGCCTATATGCAGAAATTCCACACCGTTTTTTTGAAGAATCGGCACCATTCCTATCGTGTGCCCCGGCACATCGGTCATTTTGGCGGCAACGGTTGCTTTTGAAAACCGCCTGTCAAGCTCTTTTGAAATCGAAAGCCCGTACGAAAACAGTTTTTCGTTCATAAGCTCGGTATGGGTTGTGAACGGGAGCGCATGCCATGCAATCACGCCGTCACGGATTGCTTTTTCAAGCGTGCCGTCGTCGGATTTAAGCGCCTCCCATATAAGCCACGAGCCGACCGTCCACACAAACGGAGTATCGCTGTCTTTCAGCTCATACCCGAGTTTTATTGCCCCGGGAATAAACTCGTTTATATATCTTTCTACCACATTTTTTGAAAAATCGGTGAAACCTATATCAAGATGTGTTTTAAATATCAGTAAAATGTCTTTTTGCATCTTTAATCCTCATTATTTGTTAAAATGATTTTGAAATTTGTATTGACAAAAGAATTTATGTGTGCTATATTTAATTTAACCGTATTATTATCATAACTTATTTTTCAATGCCGTGCAACTTGTATATTGATATAAAAATTCAGTATATTGATATTGTTGGCAAAGAGGTACAATTATGAAAAACTGTAAACTGCTTAAAAGCGAATATCATCTTGACTGGCCGGAGGGCTTCCGCTGCCGTTTTATAGCAAGCGACACGGAAAAAGAGGTGCTTCACACGCACGAGTATTATGAAATTTTTCTTACTCTGACCGACCGGACAAAGCATTCCGTCAACGGTTCGGTAGAATTTTTAAGGCGCGGTACTCTCGTTTTCATCCGCCCGTCTGATGTACATTCCTACAGTCATGAGCAGTCGTCTTACAGCTTTATAAACCTTTCGTTTTCAAGCGAAATAGCCGACAGCCTTTTTCTGTACTTGGGCAAGGAGTTTCCGTCACGGAGCATACTCTCCGCCGACCAGCCGCCGAAAGCGTTTCTTTCGGAGAGCGACTGCCAGAGAGTGCAAAAGCTTATGCGGAAAATCAACTCTCTTCCATATAACAACAGCCGAAAGAAAAATTTGTACTGCAAATCACTCATCGCCACGCTCTGCACCGACTACTTTGCACGCCGCACCAAAGAATCGGCAGAAATTCCGAAATGGCTTTCCGACCTCATGAAAAGAATGCAGGAATACAAGTATTTTTCGGAAGGGCTCGACGCAATGGTGCGCCTCAGCGGCAAAACCCAGGAGCACCTTTCAAGAAGCATGAAAAAATACTGCGGTCAGACAACCACGGAATTTATAAACAACCTGCGCCTTAACCATGCGGCAAACCTGATAATGAACTCAAATCTGTCCGTAACCGACATCTGCTTTGAGTCCGGCTTTAACAACACCGGCTGGTTTTTTACATGTTTCAAAAAGCAGTTCGGAGTTTCTCCCACAAAATTCAAAAAAATGCAAGTTCACGGATAAAAAATGATGTGACCCCAAAAAGTTAGACTTTTTATGGCGTAGTAGTTTTGCTGACTGCTACGCTATTTTTATGCAGCCAGGGTGTTGAGCCGATACTCAACCGGACTCATCCACCCAAGTTTTTCTTTTATTCTTTTCTCGTTGTAATATTTTATATATCTTTCGATAGCTCCTTTAAGCTCATCGAAACTGTAATATGTAGTTCCGTAATACATTTCTTGCTTTAATATTCCAATTTGCAGGTATACTATATTTATTTGCTAAATATCTATACCCAACTTCAGCATTTAGATATGCCTGTACAACCTCCATTTTAAATTCAAAACTGTATTTTGCCATGAAAAAAACCGACCTCCCAATCGCTAGATTTTTGGTCTAACTTTTGGGGGTCGGTTCAAAATCAAAATCAGTTAGCTCTTACTTTTTTGAATATTTTAATATTGCCAAAATGTTGCCAATTTGCACTTATAAGTGCCGTAAATGGCGTGGTTAAGCCATTTGTCGGGTGTGATATGTCATTCCCACTCGGCAAGGCATTTGTAACCTCAAACACATTAGTTAATGCAATATCTGCCGTAGTCTTTATAATATTTGTATTATACTAATTTTTCAGACTTCATAACTTTTTGTTGACATATTGTTGCCAAATAATTACAAACCACAGTCTTTCAAATATTGAACAATAACCTTTAGTGGGAAATTATCTATTTTTTTACCCAAACCGTTTAAATCAGAATACAGGTGATTTGCTCGTATTTGTGCTAACTCCTTAATGCTATCATTTGAAAGTTGCATTTCCTTGCCATTCTTTAAAAATTGAGATAGATATTTACGTAAAATATCAACATTATCGGCATTTTCGCAAATCCATTTTATTTCGCTTGAAATAGCATGCTTTTGCTCATCAACATAGCAGTTACGCAGTTCCGTAATTTTATCTAATAAATCTAATGTTTCACTCGGTTTCTCCATATCAACACTCTTACCTCCGTATTTACCAAACGAGGTTATTCAATATATTATTTGCGGATTTTACATCAACTTGATTATACAAATATGCACTTCGCAAAAGATTGCCCGGAACCATATAATCGTACTTATCTTTTTTAGGAGCCGCATCTTTTGCAAGAACCATATCCGGATTGTTTTGGTCTATTTTTAAATTCATTAAGCAGCTGATAAGTTCTTTTTTCTCCAATCCGCTTCTGAATGTCAGATAACCGAATCCTCCCTCGACAGAACGAATATCGAGCTGTTCTTTTAATCCATACGAAAGCAAATTCGATATTGTCGCTAATTCTTTTGTTCCCGTCCACGGACAAATATGGTAAGCATTTTCGGAAAACTGTATTATATCATGTTCCAATATTCCGCTTTCTCTCGCAGCTTTTCTGGAGTCCGTCAAAAGTTGTATTGCATTAGGACGCAAATATGTATATATTATATCTTCCTGCAATACTTTCTTTATTCGTTTAAATATTTTTTCGTGAATATTTCCTCCGTTGCCGTTCCATATCGGAATTCTGCTGCTCTTTCTTGGATTTACATAAATACTTTTCCGTTCTTCATCAACTGATATTACAACCCAAGAACGCCCCGCAAGAACAAATACCTCTCCTAATGCCGGGCAATTATCCAATGTTCCGATTTCACCGGTCTTACTTAACACCTTGTATGTTTCTTCATCTTGAAAAACGGCATAGAATGTAAAATAATTACATATCTTTTCTCCAAGCAATCCTACTATTACACCACCACTTTCCATACGCTGTAAATATTCTTTTTCAAGCATATACTTTAGCAATTCTCGGTATTCATCAGCAGAAACAATACCCTTAAACGCCGGAAGCAACAAAACTTTTCTTGCAAGTTCAGATGGCGTAAGCTCACCGCAAGACATAAGCGTACTCAGCGTTTGATGGGCAAGCAGACTAAAAGGTTTTTTCTTTTGCTCAAAAGGCTCAACCCATCTTTCTTCCAAATATAGCTGAATAATTGCAATTGAACAAAGCAGACTCCACGGCATCGCCTCTAACGGGTTTTTATGTGAATTATAATACAAATTCAAAAACATCATTTGAGATTTACCCGTTCTTCGCCCGGAACGCCCAAGTCTTTGAACAAAACTGGAACACGAAAACGGTGCTCCTAATTGAATAGTGGAGTCTAAATCACCTATATCAATTCCCAGCTCTAATGTCAGGGTAGCCGCAGCAACAGTAGGTCCCTCATTTTCTTTTAAAGCAGTTTCAGCCTCTTTTCTCAATTCGGCTGACACACTTCCGTGATGAACATAAAAAACATCACTTTCGTTGCGTTTCTCGGCTTCCCTTTTCATATCTCCGATGGTTTTTTCTGCATTTTGTCTGCTATTTGTAAAAATCAAGCACTTCTTATCATGGCAATTATCATACAAAAATTTATTGTATTGATTCAGCACACTTACTGCTTTTGATTCATCATCAGGCAAAATAAAACTTTCCACGCATAGTGATATTGTTCGTTTGTGGCTTTGTATGCCAACAGCGATTGCACCTTTATCGCTCCCGGAAGTCAAAAAGTCCATTGCAGGGGCGTAATCATTCAAAGTTGCAGAGAGTCCGATTCTTCTCGGCACGCAACCTGTCATTTTCTCTAATCTGTCAATCAAGCAAAGAACCTGAAGTCCTCGATCTTCACCCATCAAAGCATGAATTTCATCAATTACAATAAAACGCAAATCCGAAAAAAGCCTGCAGGCATCACCCGGATGACGCATAACAAGAGCTTCTAAAGATTCGGGTGTTATCTGTAAAACACCTTTTGAAACTTTCAAAGCTTTTTTCTTATGCGCTTGCGAAACATCTCCGTGCCAAGACCAAACAGGTATTTGAGCATCTTCCAGCAATTCACTCAACCTATTAAACTGGTCATTTATCAAGGCTTTTAATGGACCGATGTACATAATGCCAACAGAGTCTGACGGTTTTTGCTCAAGTAAAGTAAGGATAGGAAAGAATGCCGCCTCGGTCTTTCCGGAAGCAGTACCGGAGGCGATTATAACATGCTTATCGGTGTCCAAAACAGCATCACACGCTTCAACCTGCACTTCACGCAAATCAGTCCATTTTTTACGATATATATATTCTTGTATAAAAGAAGCATAACGCTCAAACGCACTTTTACTCATATGTCAAACTCCGCAAATAAATCATCGGTTTCTTCGTCAATTTGCTCGGGATCTTTTTCCGCACTTTTAACGGCAAAGCCTTGTTCGTTTATCAACGAATCAAATGTTGCATCAGGATTTTGATAAAGTATGTTTAAAAGTCCGAGAAAATCTCGTGTTACCTCTCTCGGTGTGAGCAGCTGATCGGCTCCCAACCTTCCGAGAACCGTATTTAAAAATGCCGTAAGTTCTTTTGAACCCAATTTGTTTTCATAAGAATAATAGCTGCTATGCAATTCGCACAGACGTTCAAGCAACAGATATATTTCTTCCGATGAAAGCTGATTAAGCTTTATTACCGGACTTGTAAAATCAACAAAACCTTGTGTTGCAAAACGGTTATCCGCAAGTCTTGACCGAAGGGCCTCATAGCTGAACAAGCCTCGGCGTTCATCATAAATAAATTGCGGTGTTCCGCTCATAAATACACCTATATATTCAGCTTTGCCTTGCATTGTATCATTAAATATGGTTAAAACTTTTTCGTAGTTACTGTCGCGTGCCTGCTTATGATTTATTTTATACAGATTGACACCCTCATCAATAAAAACAAGCAATCCTTTATATCCAGCTTTTTTTACAAATAGAGCAAAAAGTTTCAAGAACTCGTACCAATTCTGATCATCAATAATATTATCAACCGGAAGTTCTTTTTTTGCTTCGGTTTTGTTTGCATATTCTCCGCGAAGCCAACGCAGGGCAGATGTTTTCAGAACATCATCGCCTGTTTTCATACCTTTCCAATATGAATTTATAACATTTGCAAATGCAAATCCGTAAGCCATTTCGGAGAGTTCCGATAAAACATCGGAAATTTTTTCGCTCACCGCATCAATGAGAGCAGGATCATTTACCTGTAAATTTTCTTCCTTTGCGGTAATAGCCTGTAATGATGCAATCCACTTTTGAATAACTGATTCCAACGCACTGCCTTCCGGGCGTGTACGTGTAGAAGTATGTTGTATCAATTCCCTGTATGTAGCAAGCCCCTGTCCGCTTGTGCCAACAAGCCTGCGTTCCGGCGAAAGATCGGCATCCATAACCACAAATGAGCGTTCCATAGCATTATTACGAATTGTTTGCAATAAAAAACTCTTTCCGCTTCCGTATTGTCCGCACACAAATCTAAATGCCGCACCCCCGTCTTCAACGGTTGCCAAATCATTAAGAAAAGCGTTTATTTCACCCTGTCTGCCTACCGCAATATGTCTGAGTCCTATTCTCGGAACAACTCCGGCTGTCAAAGAATTAATCAGTGCCGCTCCTTCGCGGCGATTTATCGTTACCGCCATTTTAATTCCTCCTATTTTACGGCTTTTTTAAGTTCATCTTCATATTGCTCCAATATGCACATTTCATCTCCAAAAGTATCTATTAGAATATCCCCAATATACTGGGAAGCAATATCGTTAATCTCATCTACAAGAATTTCAGGCATAGACATTTGGGCATCAGCAATTTTGTCTATGCGATTCTTTACATCAGTTCGGGATAGTATAATACAAATTATCTCTTCCTGGTATGGTGAGAAAGTTTCAAAAAGTTCTCTCATTTCTTCCGAAAGAAGTGTTAAATCAAATGTTGAATGTATTTCCATTGTTGCATTCGGTTTTGCTGTTTCAATTTCTTCAAGATGCTCATACAGATAATCAAATTCATCTCTGTAATCATCTTCAAGTATTAAATGATTTCCTTCAACAACCAGCAAGTCACACGCTAATAGCTTGCCGGATAGTCCATTGATTGTATCAACCGATGCCTGACAAGATGAATTATAAGCAATTTCCCATGAATGTTTTTGTAATTCATCAATCAAATTTCTGCAATACTGCGGCATAGCTATAAATATTTCTTTTGTCTCTTTCAAATCAGTCAACAATTCTTTTGTTTCGGAAGAAGTTTCTTCCACCTCAAGAGCATCTCTGACCGCATCCGATTGTGTCCTTAACTCTTTTATGTTATCAAAATTAAGATTTATCTCGGCTTTCTTTTCGGGAACAGACTCATGCTTAATCGGTGAATATTCTTTATGCAAAAATGCTTTTACGATTTTTGCAGTTTCATCATCTAATGAAACACCTCTTAGCCGTCCTCGGCAGTTATATAATTCCCTTAACACATTTTCTGCATATCTTACCAATTCATTTATATATGCACGCAATTTTGCACTGTTTATGTAGTCCTTGACCGTAATATCCGCCCTTTGATTTGAGTTTTTGCAATTTGCACCTCGAAAAGCATAATAAGTTTGTTTCCTCGGGCAATTTGGTCCGTATTTATCAAGTATTCCTTTGCCCTCTTTTTTATATAATGCTGCATCAGCCAATGCAACAACCCTCGGAATTGCCTCATTCATAAGCATTTGATGCCCGTCATTATAAAATTTACTTCTTACCAATGAATAATCGCACAGTGAATCTATCAGAGCAAATGTCAGCTTTAAAGGTATCTCGCCGCTATGTTTGCTTATAATAACATTTTTTATCTCGGGTTGATACGGTAATAATAAATCCGTCCACCCGGGCATTTCAAAGTCAAGGTTGTAAAGTTGGCAAAAATCAAATATCCACTCAAATAAATATCCGTCCAGCTTGGGATATTCCTTTCTGTAATTTTTCCACAGTTCAAGTAATTGTTTATAGCCGTCATCAGCATTGTTCATACCATATCCGCTTAATAGTTCATATACATGAACAAATATATACGATAGGTCTGTGTCTAAATATATCCCTTTTCGAACTTGACTTCTCCAATAAAAGTACCATTCTTTCTGCTGCTTGTCCATACTGCTGTATGTTGGATAGTATTGCATAAACGGTACTAATTCAGCTTTTTTGCCTTCTTTATGCTCAAACTGTTTCATATCCTTTATAAAATCAGCAGGCTGATATAACGATTCATAATCAAAGTAAATTTCAAAGTTATCGTTCGGAGCAGTATGTTCTTCCTTTTTGACAGGTTCAAAATTCATCTGTGGTATGGGTTGAGTATGTTCTTCCTCACCGGGAATATCAACATCCGAGAATTTTGCACAAATTTCTGAATATTCCTCTCGCTTTTGAGAAATCGGATGCACTTGCTCCTCAGTCTCTTCCACATCAAAGTCCGGGGTTTGGTCTGTAATTTTATTTTTTAAATCATTACTTGCCATATTACTTTTAGCCAATTCTATCTTATTACTGTGTTCTGCTGCGATTTTAGCATTATTTCTTTTTATAATTGGATTTTTGTTATATTCTATGATTAATGTCGGCAATAAAAATAATATTGAAGAATATATAAAACTCTCTATACTTATACCACCCAACATAGCAAAGGTTAGCCAAAAATAAATTAAAACCCTACTTGCAATTTTTGTATTTTTAAATATATTGATACACTTGATATTATAATCCGAAAAAACAGGATTTCGCCTTAGTTCAGTCATAATAGCCGGCAACAAAAACACAACACCCATTTCAAACATGGTAAGCATCTTACTCTGCTCTGCTGATTTTATAAATAATACAAAGAAAAACCAAACTGCAAAAAGTATTCTGCTGGATATACATGTTGATTTTATAAATTCTTTAATCTTTCTCATATGTCAGTCCCGTCTCTTACATATCCAAACTATTTTCATTAAGCAAAAAGTCAAATATGCCAATAGTGGTAATGCCGCTATCATCACGTTTAAGTTTAATATCATCTTTTACGACAATAATTTTTTTGAAGGAATCTTTTGTTTTTAACAATGATTTCTTTTCTTGCTTTTCTTTTGCTTCATTCGGCATATCAAAAGCTGATTGGATGTAATACTTGTTGTTGCCTTTTGTTGCAATAAAATCTATTTCCAGTCCCTTTTGTACCTTTTTACCCTCATCATTGGTTTCGACTATTTCTACAACTCCGACATCCACACGATAGCCTCTTATTTTAAGTTCATTAAATATTATGTTTTCCATAATGTGGTTTTCTTCTTGTTGTCTAAAATTAAGCTGTGCGTTTCTTATGCCGATGTCAGTAAAATAATATTTTGAAGGTGTTTCAATATACTTTTTACCTTTTACATCATATCTGATTGCCTTATCCATCAAAAATGCATCTGTAAGATAACCCAAATATTTTTTTATGGTTTTTTCGGTGATTTTACTGTTTTTAACACTTCTGAAAGTTCTGCTGAGCTTGGCAGGATTGGTAAGTGAGCCAACAGATGATGCAAGGATATTAACTAATTCTTCAAGCTCGCTTTCATTACGGATTTTGTTTCTGTCAACAATATCGCTGATATAAACCTTTTTTAATAAAGACGAAAGATATTCCGCTTTCATTTCATCATCTTCACGGGTCAGAATGAGGGGAAGTCCGCCATAGGTATAATAGTCTTTCCACGCTTGAGACACACTGCCGTCATATACTGAATTGTACTCAGCAAAAGAAAGAGGATTAACGTGTATTTCATCCCCTCTGCCTCTAAATTCCGTAAGAATATCACTCGACAAAAATTTAGAGTTACTTCCCGTTATATATACATCCAAATTCCTAATATGAGATAGTCCGTTTACCAAATCCGAAAAATCTCCGACATATTGTATTTCATCAAGAAAAAGGTAGTATTGTTCTTTATCTTTAATCTGTTCCTTTATATGATTATACAATACTTTCGGCTCTCTGAGTTCCTCATTCATTATATCGTCAAGAGCAATTTCTATAAGATGGTCTTCACTAATTCCTTTATTAAGCAAATAATCGTGATACAAACGAAAAAGCAAATACGATTTACCGCATCTTCTTATGCCGGTTACCACCTTAACCAAACCATTACACTCTCGTTTTATCAGTTTGTTTAAATATAAATCTCGTTTAATTTCCATATCATCCACTCCATTTTTAGTCGATATTACAGATTTCTATGGTCTAATTATAACATATTATTACCCGATGGTCAACATTTTAGAACAGATTTAGTCTAACTGTTGCAAAAAAATGTTTTTACGCACAGTACCAAATAGAATTTTATTCTTAACATATATTTATCTTTCCTTGCCTAAATATCGTCTTTTTTTATCCTTTTCGGCTTCTTGTTCAACCCAGATTACATAATTTTGATGATTCCGTATTGTTTCAATATCTTGAAAAATATTGTTACACATCCGCACATCCTTGCGAAGTTTTTGTAGTTTTGAATTTATAGTCTTAATTTCTGCCTTTGAGCTGTTTTTATCATATAATTTGCCCCGTTGAAATACCAAATCTGATATATTCTTTTCGGTATTTTTCTTAAAACCGATTAACTGATCTGTAGTTTCAATATTATTCTCAATCAAGAAATGAAACTGTTTTTGATAACGCTCAAATTTTATTAGCTCCTCACGCATATAAAATGATACTCTCTGCTGCGTTTCCTTTTTGCGTATTTTGCCGAACAGGTATAGATAATGATAATAAAATACATAGTTGAACTTATTTATAAAACGACTATGTGACATGAAAACTGCTCTGCCGAATAAGCAGAGCAGTTTATGTGTTTTATATTATTCTCACAGTATCAAGTGTTGTCAAAGTGTTGTCAAGCCTTGGCTACAAACTCTGAAAATGGCTTAACTAAGCCGGTTTCCAGGCTGCGTGGAACTATTCCCACTCCACAGTTGCCGGGGGTTTGCCGGTAATATCGTAAACCACGCGGTTAACGCCGCGGACTTCATTAGTTATTCTTACGGAAATCTTATCAAGCAATTTGTGGGGTATTTTGGTGTACTCAGCCGTCATGAAATCAGAAGTGGTTACCGCACGGAGAGCGACGGTATAATCGTAGGTTCTGAAATCCCCCACAACTCCGACGGAACGCAGATTTGTAAGCACAGCGAAGTACTGATTCGGCTTAACCCTTGATTTTCCGATTTCTTCCCTAAAAATTGCATCGACTTCACGGAGCAGGTCAAGCTTTTCCTTTGTAACCTCACCGATAACCCTGATAGCAAGCCCGGGGCCGGGGAACGGCTGGCGGTTAACAAGAACCGAAGGAAGGCCAAGCTTTTTACCCAATACCCTAACCTCGTCCTTAAACAAGCCCCTCAAGGGTTCGACAAGTTCCTTGAAATCCATATCTTTAGGCAATCCGCCGACATTATGATGACTTTTAATATTAGCCGAATTGTTCGCTCCCGATTCGATTACATCGGGATAAATTGTTCCCTGAGCCAAAAATTTTACTTTGCCGAACTTCTTTGCTTCGTCCTGAAAGACCTCAACAAATTCTTTCCCTATAATTTTTCTTTTCTTTTCGGGCTCGGAAACTCCGGAAAGCTTTGAAAGAAATCTTTCCTCGGCATCCACTCTTATAAACTGCAAATCACGATCCTTGAAAGCCGCTTCGATTTCATCGCCTTCATTCTTTCTCATACAACCGTGATCGACGAAAATACAAATCAGCTGATTTCCTATAGCTCTGTCCAAAAGTGCCGCGCAAACGGAAGAATCAACGCCGCCGGAGAGCCCGAGAATAACCTTTTCGTCTCCGACCTGTTTTCTGACGAGCTCAATCTGGCGTTCAATGTAATCGTCCATATTGTAATCGCCTTTTGCGCCGCAGACATTATACAAAAAGTTTTTAATCATCTTTTTGCCGTTTTTGGTGTGCTGAACCTCGGGGTGAAACTGCACCCCGTAGAGTTTTCTTTTAACATCCGCAACGCCGACATTTTTGCAGTTTGCGGAAGACGCAGTAGTCTTAAATCCTTCCGGAAGAACAGTAACCTGATCGGTATGGCTCATGAGAGCAACCTGATTCTTGTCAAGCTTATCGAAAATTGCATACTTGGTATTGACCGTCACATCGGTCTGACCGTACTCACTTACATCGCAAGGCTCAACCTTGCCGCCCAATGTATAATTCATAAGCTGGTGACCGTAGCATATGCCGAGAACCGGTATGTCGAGCTCAAAAATCTCCTTTGAGCATTTGGGGGACTCATCATCGTAAACACTGTTAGGTCCTCCGGTTAAAATTATGCCGATAGGCGCCATTTCCCGTATTTCGGAAACAGGCATATTCCCCGGCTTTATTACGGAATGCACGTGACATTCTCTTACTCTTCTTGCAATAAGCTCCTTGTACTGACCGCCAAAATCAAGTATGAGCACAGTTTGACTCATTGAGTAACCACCTTTCGAGAAAAATACGCTTAATTCATTTCAATATACTCATCGCGAGCCGCACCGACCGAAACATATTTTATGTGACAGCCAATCGCACCTTCGATATACTTTACATAATCAAGGGCCTCTTTTGGAAGGTCCTCGGGCTTTCTGCACTTGGAAATATCGCACTTAAAGCCGTCAAAATACTCATAAATCGGTTTTGCACGCATAAGCTCATCGCCAATGGGGAAATCGTGTCTGATTTCGCCGTCCACCTCATATGCGGTGCAAACAGGAATTTTATCAAAGCAAGAAAGAACATCCAGCTTTGTAAGGGCAATCTCGGTTGCACCCTGCATCATTGCGCCGTAGCGTGATGCAACGACATCAAATCCGCCCACACGCCTCGGTCTGCCGGTAGCGGCGCCGTATTCTCCGCCTGCTTCACGAAGCCGATCGCCCTCCTCGCCAAACATTTCGCAGGTAAAGGGGCCTTCTCCCACGCAGCTTGAATATGCCTTCATAATGCCGATGACATTATCAAGCTTTCTTCCCGGGATTCCCGAACCTATAGGTGCGTAAGCTGCAATGGTGGATGAAGAAGTCGTATATGGATAGATACCGAAATCAATATCACGGAGAGTGCCGAGCTGGGCTTCAAACATAACCTTTTTGCCGGCATTTACCGCATTGTTTAAGAAAACGGTGGTATCGCCGATATATTTTTTAAGCCTGTCGCCGTACTTTTTGAGCCACGCAAGCATTTCCTCGTAATTAATTGCCTCGTGACCGTAGCCCTTTTCTACTGTGAGGTTTTTCCACTCAACAATGTTTTTCACCTTGTTTTCCAAGGTTTCGGGATGCAGAAGGTCGCCCATTCTGATGCCCTTTTTCATATATTTATCCGAATATACGGGGGCAATTCCTCGTCTTGTGGAGCCAAATTTTGCATCGCCGAGCCTGTCCTCCTCCAAAATGTCGAGAAGCTTATGATACGGCATACAAATAACCGCCTTATCGCTGATAACAAGATGCCCTTCGGGAACACCAATACCTTTTTCGGAGAGCTTATCCAGCTCGCCGCAGAGATGCTCAATATCTATAACCATACCGTTACCCATAACATTAACGGTATCCTCACGAAGAATACCCGACGGCAAAAGGTTAAGAATGAATTTGCCGGCATCGTTAATAACGGTGTGACCGGCATTGTTACCGCCCTGGTATCTGACTACTATGTCATAATCGGAAGAAAGAAGGTCAACCATTCTGCCTTTTCCTTCATCTCCCCAGTTGGTTCCTACAATTGCTGTGAGCATGTTTAATGCCTCCTATGTAATTTTTCCTACAATAATTATACATCATATATGCAAAATTGTCAACACAAAAGATTGACAAACGGTCGCAAAAATGTTATAATTTCTGTATATATATACGGAAGGATGATTGATTTGGCAAATATTCCCGAATTATTTGCAAGTAAGGTTTTCAGCGATGAGGTAATGAGGAACAGGCTTCCCAAGGACGCATATAAATCTCTTAAAAAGACCATTGCGAAGGGCGAGCATTTAAATGCCGAGATTGCAAGCGTTGTTGCAAACGCAATGAAGGATTGGGCGGTTGAAAACGGCGCAACACATTATACCCATTGGTTCCAACCGATGACGGGAGTTACCGCAGAAAAGCATGACAGCTTTATTTCTCCCGACGGCGACGGCAAAATCATTATGGATTTTTCGGGAAAAGAGCTTATCAAGGGCGAGCCTGACGCATCTTCCTTCCCTTCGGGCGGATTGAGAGCAACATTTGAAGCAAGAGGTTATACTGCTTGGGATCCTACTTCCTACGCATTCATTAAGGGCAAAACACTTTGTATTCCGACAGCCTTTTGTTCCTACGGCGGAGAAGCACTTGATAAAAAGACACCTCTCCTTCGTTCAATGGAAGCTCTTAACAAGCAAGCGTTGAGAATACTTAAGCTTTTCGGAACGGAAGCAAAATATGTACATACTTCCGTAGGTCCGGAGCAGGAATACTTCCTTATTCCTAAGGAATTGTTTGAAAAGAGAAAAGACTTAATCTATACCGGAAGAACTCTTTTCGGAGCTAAGCCTCCGAAGGGACAGGAAATGGACGATCATTACTTTGGTGTAATTAAGCCCAGGGTTGAGGCATATATGACAGAACTCAACGAGGAGCTTTGGAAGCTTGGTATTTTAGCAAAAACACAGCACAACGAAGTTGCTCCGGCTCAGCATGAGCTTGCTCCTATCTATACAACCACAAACATTGCTACAGACCACAACCAGCTCACAATGGAAATTATGCAAAAGGTTGCTTCAAAGCACGGACTTGTGTGCCTGCTTCATGAAAAGCCCTTTGCGGGAGTTAACGGAAGCGGTAAGCACAACAACTGGTCGATGTCGACAGATACCGGCGTTAACCTGTTGTCACCCGGTGAAACACCTTATGAAAATGCACAATTCCTTTTGTTCCTGTGTGCTGTAATTAAAGCGGTTGACGATTATCAGGATTTACTTCGTATTTCTGTTGCAACCGCAGGAAATGACCACAGACTGGGTGCTAACGAAGCACCGCCTGCCGTTGTATCAATGTTCCTCGGCGATGAGCTGAATGCTGTTTTGGAAGCTATTGAAACAGATAAGCCTTATATCGGAGCAGAAAAAACACAAATGAAGCTGGGTGTCAGCGTATTGCCTAAGTTCAATCGTGATACAACCGACAGAAACAGAACTTCTCCTTTTGCGTTTACAGGCAACAAGTTTGAATTCAGAATGCTCGGTTCTTCAAACAGCATTGCTTGCGCAAACATTATGCTTAATGCTTCTGTTGCCGAAAGCCTCAAGGTATATGCCGACAGACTCGAGAATGTCGATGATTTTGAAACAGCACTTCACGAAATGATTCAGAAAACCATTAAGGATCACAAGAGAATTATCTTTAACGGTAACGGTTATGACGATGCTTGGATCAAGGAAGCAACTGAAAAGAGAGGTCTTTCCAATCTTCGTACAACACCCGATGCAATTCCTCATATCCTCGATGAAAAGAATGTGAAGATGCTTACAGAGCACAAGGTATTCACGGAGGCTGAGCTTAAGTCGAGATGTGAAATCACATTGGAAAACTACTCAAAAACCGTCCTTATCGAAGCAAGCACAATGTCGCAAATGGCAAGACGCGAGATTATTCCCGCAATTCAGAAGTATGTTTCCTTCTTAAGCGATACCGCAAACTCAAAGAAGGCTCTCGATGCTGTAATCAGCTGTGATTACGAGCTTGAAACAATCAAAACATTGTCTTCATTAACGAGCGTAATCTATGCTAAGGAAAACGAGCTTGACAAAACAATTATGAAAATCCGCGAGATTGACGATGTTGAAAAACAGGCTTATGCAATCCGTGATGAATTGATAGCTGTCATGAATGAGCTCAGAATTGCCTGTGATGAAGCGGAAGTAATTACTTCTGAGGAATACTGGCCGTTCCCGACATACGGCGATTTGCTGTTCGGCGTAAGATAAACATTAAAATATTTGAAAGCAGGTGGAGATTTTGACTATTGATGCAATAAAAGAGTTGGTTTCAGGTGAAGTTTTCGCGGTATGGTTTTTAATCGGTGCCGCATTGGTGTTTTGGATGCAGGCGGGCTTTGCAATGGTCGAAGCAGGTTTCACAAGGGCAAAGAATACAGGTAACATCCTTATGAAAAACCTTATGGATTTTTGTATAGGTACCGTAGTTTTCATTTTGATAGGCTTCGGGCTTTTGATGGGCGAAGACCTGGTTGGTTTTATAGGAAAACCCGGATTTGATTTGTTTACCGCATACGAAGGCTTTGATTTTTCAAGCTTTGTATTCAATCTGGTATTCTGTGCCACAACGGCAACAATCGTTTCGGGTGCTATGGCGGAAAGAACCAAATTCCTGTCTTACTGCGTATATTCTGCGGTAATTTCAGCGTTGATTTATCCTATTGAAGCACATTGGATTTGGGGCGGCGGCTGGCTTGCTCAGATTGGCTTCCATGATTTCGCAGGTTCTTGCGCAATTCATATGGTTGGTGGTATTTCCGCACTTATCGGTGCTAAAATGCTCGGGCCGAGAATCGGAAAATTCAAAAAGGATTCCGACGGTAATGTTAAGGTTAATGCAATTCCGGGACACAATATTACAATCGGCGCTCTCGGTGTATTCATTCTTTGGCTGGGTTGGTACGGCTTTAACGGTGCGGCTGCGACTTCGCTTGGACAGTTGGGTTCAATTTTCCTCACAACAACAGTTGCTCCCTCTGTTGCAACCGTAGTATGTATGATATTTACTTGGATTAAATACGGAAAGCCCGATGTTTCGATGTGTCTTAACGCATCACTTGCAGGCTTGGTTGCAATTACCGCAGGCTGCGATGTTACGGATGCATTCGGTTCAATAGTAATCGGTGCCGTAGCCGGACTTCTGGTGGTATTCGGCGTATGGTTCCTCGATTACAAATTGAGGATTGACGATCCCGTAGGTGCTGTAGCGGTTCACTGCATGAACGGTATTTGGGGAACTGTTGCGGTAGGTTTGTTTGCAACAAGCTCAGCTCCCGGATATGCAATTGCGGATTCTGCCGGAAAAACATTGACAGGTCTTTTCTACGGCGGCGGATTTAAGCTTTTGGGTCTTCAGGTTTTGGGCGTATTGACTGTTGCACTGTGGACTGCCGTTACAATGACGCTGGTATTTCTGGTGATTAAAGCTATATTCGGACTTCGCGTATCGAGAGAAGAAGAAATTACAGGTCTTGATGTAACTGAGCACGGTCTTACATCGGCTTATGACGGTTTTGCAATGCAGCCTGAATTTATCGACGAGGACAGCGAACCTGTTGTGGTTGAGGGTGATGTGCCTGCAGCGGAAGCAATTCCCGTTAAGAAGGTTCCCACATTCAGCGAAGGTCAGATTAAATTTACCAAGGTTGAAATTGTTTGTAAGGAATCAAGGCTTGAATCCCTCAAAAACGCTATGACTAAGCTCGGTATTACCGGTATGACCGTATCCCATGTTTTAGGCTGCGGCGCTCAGAAGGGTAAGCCGGAATACTACCGTGGAGTACAGATTGAGGCAAACCTCCTTCCTAAGGTTCAGGTTGATATTGTGGTAAGCAAGGTTCCGGTAAGAAGCGTAATCGAAACCGCAAAGAAGGTGCTTTATACAGGTCATATCGGCGACGGTAAGATATTTGTATATGATGTAGAGAATGTTGTTAAGGTGCGTACTGGCGAGGAAGGCTATGACGCATTGCAGGATGAAGAATAAGCCTTGCACCTAAGCTTATAATTAATTGGAGGGCATAATATGCAGTTTACAAAGATGCACGGACTCGGCAATGACTATCTTTATGTTTTCGACGAAGTTCCGGAGAATATTTCAGAGTTATCTATCAAGCTGTCTGACAGACATTTCGGTGTGGGATCGGACGGTATGATATATATTTCAAAGTCAGATGTTGCCGATTTCAAAATGAGAATTTTCAATGCTGACGGAAGCGAAGCAAAAATGTGCGGAAACGGTATCCGATGCGTTGGAAAGTATGTTTACGACAAGGGCTATACGGATAAGACAACTCTCTTAATCGAAACCCTTTCGGGAATTAAAACACTGAACCTTGTTACATCAAAGGGTAAGGTTAAAGAGGTGTCTGTGGATATGGGGGTTGCGTGCGCCTCGGACGATGTAGTTCTGGAGGACACTGCCTTCACACCCGTATCTGTCGGTAATCCCCATGCGGTAACCTTTGTAAATTGCATAGATGATGCCCCGATTTCTACTTTGGGTCCTTCAATCGAGCATAACCCTTATTTCCCGGACGGTGTGAACGTTGAGTTTGTTCAGCCTATAGACAAAAATACCTTAAGAATGAGGGTTTGGGAAAGAGGAAGCGGCATTACAATGGCGTGCGGCACAGGTGCTTGTGCTTCTGTAATGGCGGCTATAAAACACGGTTTTTGCGAATATGACGATACCATATCCGTAATTCTGGATGGCGGTACATTAAAAATCAGGATTAACAAAAGCAATGAAGTTAATATGACAGGCCCGTGTGAAACAGTTTGCGAAGGAGAAGTAAAATGACAGTTCCGAATACTAATTACAGTAATCTTAAAAATTCATATTTATTCTTTAATATTGCCCAAAAGGTTAAGGCGTATCAGGAGAAATTCCCCGAAAAGCATATCTATAAAATGGGTATAGGCGATGTTTCTCTTCCTTTGTGTGATGCGGTTATCAAGGCTTTGCACGATGCAGTTGACGATCAGGCAAAAAAGGATTCATTTCATGGCTATATGCCCGAGTGCGGCGACGGTGAGCTTAGGGAGATTATTGCGCAGTACTACAAAAACAGAAATGTTAATGTTGATTCAGATGAAGTATTTGTTTCCAGCGGTGCAAGCGATGAGCTTGGAGATATTCTCGATTTGTTCGATAAATCAAATTCCGCTTTGGTAATTGAGCCTGCATATCCTGCATATGTTGATGCAAATGTTATGGCAGGAAGAAATATTATTCATTTGAATTCAGGTATAGAAAACGGATTTTTGCCTTCACCATCCGAGGGTACTGCGGCTGACATTATATACATTTGCTCGCCCAACAATCCCACAGGCGCCGTGTTCACAAGGGAACTTCTCAAAAAATGGGTTGATTTCGCAAATAAAAACGGTTCCGTTATAATATTTGATGCCGCCTACGAAGCCTTCATTGAGGAGGATTTGCCTCACAGCATATATGAAATTGAAGGTGCAAAAACCTGTGCGGTTGAGATATGCTCACTTTCAAAAACCGCCGGATTTACCGGAACGAGGCTTGGCTATACGGTCATTCCAAAAGGTTTGGTAAGAATGAATATGAGCTTCAATGAAATGTGGGTTAGGAACAGAACCACTAAGACAAACGGTGTTTCGTATATCATTCAGCAAGGAGCAAAAGCGGTATTTACCGAGGAAGGTCAAAGGCAAATTCACGATAACATTAACATCTATAAGAATAATGCAAAGGCATTAATGAAAACCTTTGACAAGCTCGGCATATGGTATTGCGGAGGGAAGAATGCACCTTATGTGTGGATAAAGTGCCCGAATGGGATGTCGAGCTGGGAGTTTTTCGACTATCTGCTGAATGAAATTCAGGTTGTCGGCACGCCCGGAGAAGGCTTCGGAAAGTGCGGAGAAGGGTATTTCAGATTTTCAACCTTCGGAGATGAGAAGGATACCGTTATAGCTTCGCAAAGAATATATGAATTGTTAAAGGACAAGATTTAATAAAGAAAATCGGCTTGAGCGATGCTTAAGCCGATTTTTTGACAAATTATGATTTTAGTTCTTTGTACAACTGTTTGACGGACGGATAAATCTTTTTATAATCGCAATACTTTTTGTCATATAAAGCCGAAAGCTGTTTGTCGGGGCGGATTATTTCTTTTGTTTTCACAAGCTTTTTGCAGCAATCATCTATGTTTTTGTATTCGCCTGCTCCAACCATTGCGAGCATTGCCGCACCGTAACCCGGCCCTTCTTCGCTTATGGGCAGATGAAGCTCAATATTGAGAACATTTGCAAGAATTTTTCGCCACAGAACCGATTTTGCTCCGCCGCCGCATAAAAAGCTCGATTTAATGCTTATTCCGAGCTTTTTTACAATTTCAAGATTATCTCGTATAGCGAATGCAACTCCCTCGAGTACAGAAAGATACATATTTTCGTGCTTTGTGTCCGGGCGAAGCCCAATGAATAATCCGCTTGCGTAAGTGTCATTTATCGGACTTCTCTCACCCATAAGATATGGGAGAAAAAACACATTGTTATTTCCTAGCATATCAATACTTATTCTGTTTTCCTCCGATTTATAATCGTTTGTATTGAAGATTTCATTGCATATCCACTTGTTGCATGATGCCGCAGACAAAATGCATCCCATGAGATGATAGCCGCCGTCGCTGTGGCAGAACGAATGAAGCGCATTATTATTATCGACGGAAAACTTGCTCGATGAAACGAAAATCGTTCCTGAAGTACCAAGCGAAATATTGCATTTTCCGTTTCCGACAGTTCCCGTGCCGATTGCCGCTCCGGCGTTATCTCCGGCTCCCGCCACTACCTTTACATTACTACCTATTTTAAGTTCTTCGGAAGCTTCCTTAGATATGTTTCCTATTACCTCGTAGCTGTTATAGAGCCTTGGCATGAGCTTTTCGGAAATTCCGCAAATGTCAAGCATTTTTTTAGACCAGCATTTATTTTTGACATCGAGCAAAAGCGTGCCTGATGCATCCGAATAATCTGTTGCGTGGATTTTTGTAAGCTTATAGTTTATGTAATCCTTGGGAAGCATAATCTTTTCGATTTTCTCAAAATTTTCCGGTTCGTTTTCCTTGAGCCATAAAAGCTTTGGTGCTGTAAATCCTGCAAAAGCTATATTTGCTGTCATGTCCGACAAATTTTGTTTCCCTATTACATTATTAAGATAATCCGTTTCTTTTTGCGTGCGTCCGTCATTCCAAAGTATTGCCGGTCTGATAACATTATCGCCTTTATCGAGAACAACAAGTCCGTGCATTTGACCTGCAACTCCGATGCCCTTAATTTTATCGGCATCGAAATCCTTAATAAGCTCGCAAACAGCACTTATAACCGCATTCCACCAATCTTGGGGATTTTGTTCGCTCCAACCTGATTGGGGATAATATACCTCATATTCCCTTGATTCGGAAGCAACAATTTCTCCGTTACCTTTTGTAAGCATTACCTTGACGGATGATGTCCCCAAATCAATGCCTATATAATAATTCATATTTTTCATCTTCCTTCTCTGTTTCATAAATTTATTATACATTAAAGTTTGTTGCTTGTCCAGACAAAAATCGAATAATAATTGGACAAAAATTTACTCTTGTTTATTTTCTGTTTCAATTCTTTTGTTATAACCGAATTAATATATAAAAAATAATTTCAGTTGCTAAACAAAAACCTCACTAAAATTTTTGCTAATATTTATATATGAAAAAAAGCGGCTTTAATCTAAAATTAAATATATAAAGATACTTTGGAGGTTAATTTATGAAAAAAACTAAAAAACTGATTTCATTTTTGCTGACAGCTGTTTTTGTGTGCTGTATTATTTGCTCCTGCGGCGAAAAGACAGAAACAAAAAAGACGGCTTTTTCGGACGACGAATCAAAGCATGTTGATTTGGTATGGTACATAAGGGTTGCAGAGCCTTCGGGATTTAAAGAAGTTATGGAAGCGGCTAATAAGTATCTCAATGAGAAGCTGAATGTGACCCTTGATTTGCGTTGCATTGAACCCGGTGACTATGACGCAAAGCTCCAGTTGGCTGCCGCATCAGGGGAAAGCTATGACCTTGTTTGGACCGCAAGGTGGGCAAATAGCTATGAGTCAAATGTTGCCAAAAATGCGTTTTTGGCTATTGACGAGATTTTGGATATGCCTGAGCTTTCATATATAAGGAACCTTTACAATGAAGGTATTTGGGATGCTTGTCGTGTAGGCGGTAAGATTTACGGAGTACCTGTTGAGCAGGTTATTTATACTCAGGACGGTATTTGGTTTCAAAAATCGTATATGGATAAGTACGGAATTAATCCGTACGAAAAGCTCAAAACAACCGACGATTTGGAGGAGATTTATCAGACAGTCCGCGACGGTGAGCCTGAGGAGCTTATTATGTGCACGAGCGGAAACAAGGTTTGGGCGGAAAGAGCAATTACCATAGCAGGTGGATGGATGACAGCAGTGTTATCGGCTTGAGGGTTTTATCCCACGACTGCACAGAAACAGATATATCGGCAAAATATATTATTGATGCAACATCGGAAGCGAATGTTTGCCGTCTTGCAGGGTTTAAAACCAAAATCGGAAGAAAATTTGACGGTCAGTGCCAAACGTATTCTATTGTTGGAATAGTTAAAAACGGCAATGGAGAGCTTGAGCATGTTTATCGTGACAACGGTTTTGTTGATACATCCGATTGTTTTGAGGTGTCACGAGCCGTTACTAAAGGTATTAAAGAACTGGACGAAATCGGAAATTATACAAGTACGGACGATAACAGACTTTTAAGCATAGGAAGCATATTCGGAAAACGAGAGGGAGTATCCATAGTCGGTGAAGACTGCCTTACGGGTGAGCAAATGCTGAACTTCCTTCCGGTGGATAAACCGCTGTTTTATACCTCCTCAACTTATGACACGCATCTTTATGATTGTGAGTTTGAAACTGAAACAGTTCAGGAGTATCAGTATTTTGTCAAAGACATACTCACTCAGCCTGTGCCTCTCGGCGCTATTGTACCGAAGTGGGAAAAGAATATTCTTGTTGCGGGCCTCGGGATGGATATTGACCACGATGCACTTGCAAGTGTAAGACTTAAGAGAAATGTGATGCGTTCTGGTGAAGCAGTTGCAATAGCGGCGGAAACAGCGATAGATGAATGCTGTGACGTGTTTTCCTGTTATGATAAGATTGTTGAAAAGCTGAAAGAAAAGAATATTTATAAAAGTATGCCCGAAATTTGTGAAATAGGTATGAATATTAAAGAAAAGGTTGAGCAGTATTTTTCTTACGAGTCCAAAGATGTACGTGATACCGCTACATACCATGCCGCAAGACAATTGCCGAAGGAAAGACTTTTGGAGCTTCTTTATAATGATAAAACCTCGGTCTGTGCTGCAAAGGCTCTTGCTATGAAAGGTATTCCCGCCGGGGTTGAGCTTTTTAAAAACGAAGAATCGAGAGGTGCGATTTATCTCCTCGGCAAAATCAATAAACACGGCGAATATACCGATTTGCTTTGTGAAAGGCTTTCGGGAAAGTTCATGCCCACCGCTTTTTCGGCACTTGTGAGAAATGCGGCAAACGGTGATGAAAAAGCAAAAAAAGTTGTTCTTGAGCTTGTGAATAGGGATGATTTTTCTTACAGGCTTGAGCTTAACGGAAGGAAAAACAAGACTGTTTTGGAGCGTTCCGAAACTTTCAGAAAATATGTTAAGCACTTTTTGGGGGTATAGAATCTATGTTGAAAAGGCATCTGTTTTTGGGATATTCTGACGGTGAAATCTCTCTTAAAAACAACAGCAGTGCAACATATATCGCGGCTTCGCGATATAATAATACAATAATTCTGTATGCGGAATCGGATTCGGAATCTTTTTTGCCCGAAGAAGCTGTTACTGCGGATATGATAGCCTTTCCCGACGGAAGGCTTTGGGTAAGCCTGCCGATTGTTTTTTATTATAATTTACCGGAAGATGATGACGAATGGGTAAGGAACAAACCTTCCGAGCCGAGCTTTCAAGTTTCGTGGCTAAAAGACGAAGCGGTTTCTCGGTATGTTTTTTATCATTATCAGCTTCAGGAAGAAAACAGAATAAGAAAAAGCCGCTATTATATTATAGCGCTTTTCGGAAATATGCTTGTCAGTTATGACGAAAATCCGCCATTTTCGGCTAATCCGAGAAAGGGTTGCCTTGATACAAACAATACTCCCAATTCCGATTGGAAAATGAGAATGGATGAATGTTTTTTAAAAAAATGGGAAGTTGCCGAAAATATTTTTAGGGCAGACGCACTTTGGAACAGGCTGTAGGCATAGCCATGATTGAATAATACGGTTTTTGATACCCGATCTTTTGTATCGGGTATCTTTTTTATGCTTTTATATCGACTAAAGGCGACTTGCTTTTCGGTAGGCAAGGGGTGATATGTGAAACTTATCCTTAAACAATTTGGAAAAATATGTATATGTACTTATTCCGATTAGCTCGGATATGCTGTTTATTGACAGCTCTGTGGTTTTAAGGAGCTTCCTTGCAACCTGCAGCTTACGGCTTATGATATAATCGTTTACAGTGGTATTAAAGTTATTATGAAATATTACATAAAGCTGATTTTTTGACGCATTAAGCGTTTTACACAGCATATTAATTGATATTTTTTCGTTAATATGCTCATCAATATACTTTACTGCCGCTTCTGCAAGAGGATCGGTTTGAACATCCATGATGTCGTTGGTTATGATGAAGGATACCATCATGTATGCAAGCTTTATCATACTGCGTATTTGCGTTTCGTTATAGCTTGTTACTTTTCGATAATAATTTAGCATTTTATTGTCGTCAAGACCTGCTTTTTTAATGTAATCCAGTGCTTTTTCCTCATCCAATACACGGGTTCTTCCGATTAAGATATACCCGATTGCAGTATCGTTCTTCAAAATAGGTATGCAAACATCCAAAACACCGGCATAGCATATATGCCACTGAGTTTTTAGACTGTCACGACATTTTTTTAGCAGTACCATATCAGAATGAATACATCTGTTCGTACCTTGTGGGGATTTCTGAATTTCACTGCAATAGCTTGGCTTTTTCTCAGTGTGAACTGCAAGCGGATTGAACTCAGAATCAAGAACCATGATGGAAATGTTGGTTAAGATACAAAAATGCTTTATGGCGTCATTAAGCTTTTTGCTGTCATACTTAATATGCAATTCTAAAATCCTCCTTATTTACATAAGTCGCAAAGACTGTTAGACTCAATTTATGGTAGGAAATACAGTGTATATTATACCATAAGTAAAAATGCTTGCTCGCAAGGGCATTTTTACGCAGCCGTCAATAACACAGCCGACCGAAACGAGGTCGGAAAAAGCCGAAAGGCTTTAATTTCCGATAGGAAATACTGTGTATATTATAACATAAAGAATACAAGAACGCAATATTATGATTATACAAAATAGGCGGGAAGATTTTATATAATTTAGGGAAGATTGACGCTTTCATTTATGCAAGAGTTGATATAAAATATAATCATAATGATAAGTGAAAAGGAGAAAACTAAAATGTTTGATATTTCTGTTCCGATAATTAATATTACAGCCGAAGAAATGGGCTTGGAAAAGTATATTGATATGCTGAAAAGGCTGAATGCAAAGCGAGTTGTTCTTGCTATAGATAAATGCTTTCTTTCCGATACGAGAAAGGCAAAGGAATTATCCGCTCTTAAGAGGAACTGTGCTTTCTTTCATGAGCATGGATTTGAGGTCGGAGCTTGGCTTTGGACATTTTGGGTTGATGAAGAAAACAATTTTACTCATATTAGAGGAGCTTCGGGCATGGAGATTGCAACTGAGGTTTGTCCCTCCGATGCGGACTATCGCAGACACATGGGAAATTATATCGCTGATGTTGCTGATTGCGGTGTTGATTTAATTCTTTTTGATGATGATTATCGCTATCAGTTCCAGGGTTACGGAATGGGATGCCTTTGTAAAAACCACATTGAATATATGGAGAATATGCTTGGAGAACATCTTTCCGCAGACGAGCTCCCCGACTTGATTTTAAACGGTGGCACGAACCGTTACCGTACAGCTTTTTTGGCAGGAAACAAGTTTTTCTTTGAGCTTTTTGCAAAGGAAATGCGAGAATCGGTAAATCGTGTTAATCCCGAGGTTAGGCTTGGGCTTTGCTCGTGCTTCTCTTGGGATATGGACGGAGTTGATTCAGTCACCTTGGCAAAGCTGCTTGCAGGAGATACCAAACCGTTTCTTAGACTAATCGGTGCTCCGTATTGGGCGGTCAATAGAAATTGCGGAAATAGACTTCAGAATATAATTGAGCTGGAACGAATGCAGCTGAGCTGGTGTGACGGCGAAACAGAAGTTGTTTCCGAAGGGGATGCTTGGCCCAGACCGAGAACTAACTGCCCGGCAAGCTATCTTGAAATCTTCGATACTGCGCTTCGTGCGTCCGGTGGTTTTGACGGCATATTAAAATATGCGATAGACTATGTTTCCACTCCGCAGTATGAGGACGGTTATGTACAAAGACATGAAAAGAACATAGGTCTGTATGACATTATTTCCGAAAGTTTTGACGGTAAAACCGCTTGCGGAATAAGGGTTTATGAGAGAATGGAAAAATTTAAAGATATGGTTCTTTCTGCTAAGTCCAATGGAAATTATAACATTTTCAATTTATTCTTTTCTCCTGCGGCAAAGCTCCTTTCGGATAACAGTATTCCCACGGTTTACGAAGGAAGCGGTGTATGCGGCATAGCATTTGCCGAGAATGTAAGTTTGGTTTCCCCGAAAGAAATGAAAAACGGATTGATAATAGACTTAAGAGCCGCTGAAATTCTTTCTTCTCAAGGAATTGATACCGGTCTTATCGAAAAAGGTAAAAAAGTAAAAATTACACGAGAGGATTTTTGCAAAACCGGTGAGCGTTATCGGCATGACGGAAAAGCATATGAAATCTCTGTAAATGATGATGCAGAGGTTCTCAGCCAATTTGTTCAAATTGATGATAAGGGTGAGGTCGTTCGTAAAACTCCGGGATCTTATTACTACAAGAATCGTGACGGTCAGCAATTTTTGGTTCTTTCTTATGCTCCGTATGAAACTTTTTCTTCCGTTGAAAACGAGTACCGCGGTTATGTTTATACAGAACTCATTAATGAGGCAGTGGCATTGTTCGGGAAAAAACTTCCTGCATATGTGTACGGAAATCCCGATTTATATATGATAGCGAAAAAAGATAATAACTCTATGACGGTTGGACTTTGGAATATTTTCCCCGATGAAATACTGAAGCCGATTATATATCTTGATAGGGATTATTCGGAGATTTCGTTTATCAACTGCTCCGGACGGTTAGATGGCAACAAGGTATTTCTATCCGAAATTGCACAGTATGGCTTCGCAGGCTTTGAAGTAAGGTGAAGAAAGGCAATCGCATAATATGAGCTATTTATTACTTGGCGTTATTGTATTTGTTCTACTCATTGAACAGATTTTATCAAAGCAGTACAATCTTCATGCAAAACGGTATAATGTTATTTTGTTCACTGCGGTAGGATGCTTTTTTGAATTGTTATTCTTTTTGTTTAACGGTATGGGACAGCTGAATTTTCAAAAGGAGCTTTTCCCATATGCTTTAGCTTTAGCAGTAGCTTTTGGTTTGGCTTCGGTCGCGGTAGTTCTTGCAATTAAGACCGGTCCGTTATCAATTACCATGTTGGTTTATTCGTATTCTCTGCTGATTCCAACCTTTTACGG
>ERZ827440.742-NODE-742-length-42044-cov-3.453142_pt1 | contig 42044 bp, 40 predicted proteins | sample MGYA00519774_ERZ827440 | MGnify/ENA primary metagenome ERZ827440 (study PRJEB31778, sample SAMEA3449302) | human gut metagenome | biome: human gut; feature: human-associated habitat; material: faeces | place: United Kingdom | collected 2010/2012 ... | reverse complement strand
TACATATCACAGCAGAGGTTCAAAAGCAGTCTAGTGAGGAACACTGCGGTGATGAAGGTAAGCACGACGCCGAGACCGAGAGTTATTGCGAAGCCCTTGATCGTTCCGCTGCCGAGCGCATAAAGAACGCCTGCGGCAATGAATGTCGTGACATTGGAGTCGAGGACCGCAGAGAATGCCTTCTGATAGCCGGACTTGATTGCAGCCTTTGCGGACTTGCCGCCGCGGATTTCTTCCTTCATACGTTCGAACACGACAACATTTGCGTCAACCGCCATACCAACCGACAGGACAACGCCTGCAATACCCGGCAAAGTGAGGTTGATTTTGAAAACGGAAATGCAGAGCATGAACAGAGCAAGATATGCGACCATTGAAATGGAAGCCATAAGCCCGGGAATGCGGTAAACGGCGATGAGGAAGACAGCAACCAAGCATACGCCGATGAGACCCGCCTGAAGGCTTGTCTGCAGAGACTTTTCACCGAGGGTCGGTCCGATCGAGCGGAGCTCTTCGAGCTTCAGTTCGTATTTGAGGGCGCCCGCGTTGATATTGCCGGCAAGCATTTTTGCGTATTCAAGAGTCATGTTACCGGAAGAAATGGACGCTTCGCCGCCCGTTATCTCTTCCTTTACGTTGGGCTTAGAAAGAAGTTCATCATCCATGTAAATCGCAATCGTTTTGCCGACAGCAGCCTTTGTCGCAGCGGCAAACTTCTTGGAGCCTTCTTCAGTGAAGGAGAGACTTACCTGATATTCATATGTGCCGTCGCTTGTCTGAGCATAAACAGCCTGCGCCTTGGCAACATCTTCACCGGTAAGCACAGTTTCGCCGTCAGTGTTTCTGAAGGTAAGCTTGCCCATTGAGCCGAAGCTCTTGACTGCTTCATTCGGGTCATCAATGCCGGGAATTTCAACAGTAATCATGTTGTCGCCGACAAGATACACGTTTGCTTCGGTATACCCCGAATTGTCGAGACGGGTACGCATTGCCTGAAGGATTGAATCCATACCTTCGGAAAGCGAAGAACCGGTATCGTCTGTCACGGCGCTGTATGTGATTCTTGAGCCGCCGGAAAGATCAAGACCGAGGACGACAGTACCGTCGTCAAAGATGCCGCCGAGACCCCATGCGTCAACGCCGCATACGGCAACGGACATCAAGAGGGCTATACAAAGTATAACCAATACGAAGCGGGCTACGCCCACTGCACGGGAATAGTTCATATGAAATGACCTCCGATGAAATTGTGCAAATGATATAACGCTGTATTAAAACGTAACATCTCTATTATACATATCACGACGCAAAAGTCAACACAAAATTCAAAAATAGTGTCAACAAAGTAGAATAAAACGTCGATTAAGGGCAAAAAGATCGGTTTCGCGGTACGAACCGCCGTATTCGCCGTCAAGCGACCACGCGATTTCGCTGTCCGACGTAATTCTTACACGGTCGGTGCGGACGATGTGGATGCATCTGTTTTGGAAATTGCCCTTTACAAGATCGTGGAGCAGAAGCAACAAATCGGGTGCGTTACCCGGATCCTCAATAAGCGCGAGCTCCATTTTGCCGTCGGAATAGTCGACCATTCCCTTTGCAAAATGAAATATTCCGCCTATACGCGACGAATTCGAGAATGTACATATGAGATATTTTCCTTCAAATGTTTCGCCGTCCGTTTCGACATGAAGCGATATCGGCTTGATTTTCGGGACAGATCTGGCGCCTTCCAGTAAATACGCCGCTTTGCCGAAAAAGCGTTTCTTCTCCCGTTTCGTCGCGTACGAGACTTCCGAAAATGCGCCTGCAGCCGCGACGTAGCAGAAGTATCTGCCGTTCAGGCAGCCGACATCAATCGGCTTTGCGTTCATTTCCAGGATCCGTTTCATCGCCTTACGGGGATTTGTCGGCAACGAGTAATTTGTCGCGAAATCGTTGGTCGAACCGCATGGTATGTAACCTATAGGTGTTTTCGAAGATTCGGCAAGCGCCGCATTGATTACCTCATTTACTGTGCCGTCTCCGCCGAGACATATCAAAACGTCACAATTATTAATGTTTTCACGCACTGTGCGTATATCGGTTTCTTTATCCACTGTGCGGAAAACCGAATATTCAATATTTTCTTTTTGAAGGACACGTTCGACTGTCGGCATGAAAAGTGCGCATTTTCCGACACCGCTCGCGTAGTTTGCCACTATAAACGCTTTCATTGCTCGTTTCTCCTCATTAACTTCAGACAATACTATCTGTGACGCCCTTTTCTGTTATAAATCCGGTTATAAGCTCACGCGGAACAACATCAAACGCGGGGTTATAGTCACACTTTGCTTTTGGTGCTACCATGGGAGTTGAGTACCAGTAATCGGAAATCTCAAGTCCGCAGCGTTGTTCCACAATAATCTCGCTGCCGTCCGGAATCGATTCGTCAACCGTTGATGACGGTGCAGCTACATAAAACGGCACACCGAAATGCTTCGCATTTATTGCAAGAGAAAGTGTTCCGACCTTGTTTGCAAAATCACCGTTTGCGGCGACGCGATCGCAGCCGGTGATGATTATGTCAACCTTTCCGTGCTGCATCAATGATGCCGCCATATTGTCACATATCACGGTTGTGTCAATGCCGGCTTCAGACAATTCAAACGCGGTGAGACGCGCTCCCTGAAGCAGCGGTCGTGTTTCGTCCGCGTATACCTTGACACGCTTTCCCTGCTCTGCCGCAACATATATTGGTGAAAGAGCCGTACCGTATTCAACGGCGCAGAGCGAGCCGGCATTGCAATGTGTAAGGACGGTACTGCCGTCCTTCAACAATTCGGCTCCGTATTCTCCTATACAGCGGCACATTGCTATGTCCTCATCAAAAATCGACTGCGCCTCCGCCTTAAGCTCCCCAAGCATTATGTCAACAGTCGTTCCCTCCGCGCGGTTTACGGCATTCTGCATACGGTCAACTGCATAAAACAGGTTGCGGGCTGTCGGGCGGGATGATCTCACGATTTCGGCAGTTTTTTTGAACGAATACGCAAAGCCTTCCGTTGTGTTGTCTTCAAAGCGCAATGCACATGCATAAAGCCCGAGCGCCGCGCCGACGCCTATCGCGGGAGCTCCGCGTATTTTAAGCGTCTTTATCGCGTCATAAAGCGTCGTCACGTCTGAGATATAAATATATTGCAGCTTTTGCGGAAGCTTGGTCTGGTCTATCGCGCAAAGAGAATGTGTTTTGTTGTCGAAATACAGTGTTTTCACTCGTTTATCCTTTCGATTATGTTTGTCATAAGGCGTTCAAAGAGCGAAGCGGCATTTTTGCCCGCTTCGATGACCTCTTCGCCTGTTAATCGGCGTTCAAGAACACCTGCCGCCATATTTGTTATAAGAGAGATACCCAGCACTCTCATTCCGCAGTGATTTGCGGCAATGACTTCGGGTGCGGTTGACATACCGACGGCGTCTGCTCCGAGAGTGCGGAACGCCCGGATTTCCGCGGGTGTCTCATATGACGGCCCGGGGACGGCGATATAAACGCCCTCGTGAAGCTTTATTCCGAGATTTTCCGCCACAGACTTTGCGGTCTTTCGCAGCAAAGGGTCATAGGCGTATGTCATATCGGGAAAGCGCGGTCCGAAAGAATCGTTATTCCTGCCGACAAGCGGATTTGGCAGAAAGTTTATATGGTCCGAGATCAGCATGAATTCTCCGGCGCTGTACGACGTGTTTATACCGCCTGCCGCATTTGTCACAATCAGCGTTTTTACTCCTGCACAGTGCAGGGCTCTCACTGCAAAAACGACCTGATCCGGTGAATAGCCTTCATAATAGTGGAAACGTCCCGAAAGGCAATAAACAGCTTTGGTTCCGATAAAGCCGCAGTATATTCGTCCGGCGTGCCCCGGAGCGGTCGAAACGGGAAAGCCGGGTATTTCGGAATACGAAAGCGATGCCGCATTTTCAAGACGTGCGGAAAGCCCTCCGAGTCCGGAGCCCAGAATGATCGCGGTATCGGCAGCTCCAAGCGATGATTTGATTCTTTCTGCTGCGTCAATGTATCTGTTGTTATCCATTGAGTCTGTTCCTTATCTGCAAAGCATCTGCTCTGACTTTTTCAATATCTATTGTGTGATATTCACCGTTTTCATAAACAATTCTGCCGTTTATCATTGTCATAGCCGCTACACCATCCGATGAATACAGCATCGCTGTCGCAATGTCGCCGTTCGGGATCATATTTATGTCATCAGCCGGATAAAGCGCGAGATCTGCGCACATATCTTTTTTAATATAACCCGAGTCATATCTGCCCTGCGAAATATAACCGGCACGGTATGCTGACCAGAGCGCATCAGGAGCAATGAACGCCGATGCGTCATGGCTTGTACCTTTCGCGAGGAGAGCGGCAAGACGTGCTTCTTTTAACATATTCAGATTGTTGTTGCTTGCCGCACCGTCGGTTCCGAGAGCGCAGACAATGGTGCTTTTTGCAAGTGCGATATAATCGCATATGCCACTGCCGAGTTTGAGATTGCTTTCGGGACAACTTGCAACGGTAACGCGGTGTTTCCTGAGTATCTCGCGGTCGTCGTCTGAAATCCAGACGCAGTGTGCAAGAACGGTGCGCTCATCAAACACGCCGTGTTTTTCAAGATATGCCGTCGGCGTCATTCCGAATTCATCGATGCATTCCGCATGTTCTTTTGCCGTTTCGGAAACATGGATATGTCTTCCAAGCTTACGGTCGTTTGCGTATCGCACGGCGCCTTCGATGACCTTAGGGGTCGTGCAATAGGTAGAATGAATTCCGAGATCAGTTTTCAGAAGCCGGCTTCCTTGTGAATACTCGACAAGAGCTTCGTAATCATTATAGACAGGTAGCTCTTCAAAACTCCTGTCATCAAAGCAAAGTATTGCCGGAGCGAAATTTGCCTTAAACCCCGCATCGGAATATGCCCGCCCGGCATCGATTCCGAAAAAATACATATCACTGCATGAGGCGGTACCGTATTTCATCATCTCCGCACAGGCAAGAAGTGTCGCGGTATAACAGTCTTCCGGGGTCAGTTTTGCTTCTGCCGGGAATATTTTCCCGTTCAGCCAATCCGAGAGCGGCATATCCTCACCTATGCCGCGAAGCAATGTCATTGCGGAATGTGCATGCGCGTTGCAGAAGGCAGGCATCAGTATTCCGCCGCAGCAATCGTATTCCCTGAAGCTTCCTTTGCGGTATTCACCAACATAATCGATTTTACCGCTGCTGACACCGACACACAGCTTTGTCACCCAGCGCAGGCTGCCATCCATTATATTGCAGTTTGTAAACAGTATATCACTCATTTTAATCACCACATACAGTATATCACATGTTGTAACAATTTTCAACAGAGATAATTTATATTTTGATATTGAAAATTCACCTGCAATGTGTTATTATATGATAGTATAAAAATGTTACAGGCAGGATCGCATAAAATGAAAAAAAACATCATTACAAATATAAGCTCATCTTCCTCCGGACTTGCTTCTGTAAGCGAAGGAAAATTTTATTTTGACGCAAAAAACCATGTTTTTTCAATCGGCGGGATTACTCATCCGGATGAAAACAACAACGAATATTACCGTCTGAATGCATTTGAGAAGGACAAGTATTCCGAAACAAATCGCGCTCTCGGCGACCATACTTCCGGAGGCAGCGTCAGATTTGTAACCGATGCGAAAGAGTTTTACCTCAAGGTTACAATGCGTTCCGCCAGCACGGGAATGCAGCATTTTCCAAACCGCGGCGCATACGGCTTTGACGTGTATATCGGCAGCGGCAAGAACAGGCAATACCGCGGTAATATGATGCAGATGATGACCGATCCGCACGGCTTCGAAGACACTGTCACACTTCCGGAAGGCGAAAATGAGGTTATGATCGAGCTTCCGCTTTACGGCGGCATATCCGAGCTTCTCATCGGGTTCCCCGAAGGCGCAACAGTCAGCAAAGCGCCTGACAGAGCGATCGCCCCCGTCGCCTTCTACGGCTCATCGATAACTCAAGGCGGATGCGTCTCACGTCCCGGAAATATGTATTCCAACATAATTTGCCGTAAGCTTGACTGTGATTGCCTTAATCTCGGGTTTTCGGGTTCTGCATTCGGCGAACAATCGATTGCAGAGTATCTTGCGGGGCGCGATTTTTCGGCGTTTGTAATGGATTATGACTACAATGCCCGTTCACTCGAAGAACTTCAGAACACACATTCCGAGTTTTACAAAACCGTGCGTACCGCACACACCGAAGAGCCGATCATCATTGTTTCTCATCCCTACTATGCCGCCGAAAGCGAAGGAGACATAAAACGTAAAAACATACTCCGCGAAACGTATAGGAAGGCGATTGCAAACGAAGAAAATGTATATTTCGTTGACAGCGAAACATTCTTCCCGCTTGAAATGCGCGATCTTTTCGCCGTTGACAACCTGCACCCGAACAGTCTCGGTCATTATTTTATGTACAAAGCCATTATGCCCACGCTGAAAAAAGCGCTGGAGGTCAAATAACAATGAAGCTGACAGAGAGCAAAAAGCGTCTGCTTTTTGAATTCATAAGGTACTGTGTCGTCGGCGGAACGGCATTTCTGGTTGAAACCGCGACGCACTGGCTGCTTTGGAAATTTGTATTTACCGATACACAAAGCGGTGTGAATATTTTTATCGTTACAACAATCGGATTCCTCGTCGGACTTGCCGTAAACTACATTCTGTCCGTCGTCTGGGTGTTCACCACCGAAAAGCAGCAAAAACAGGGTAAAACCGTAAAGGCATTCCTCATTTTCGCGCTGATCGGACTGGTAGGTTACGGCATCAAGGTCCTGCTCATGTATCTCGGAGCGCTCTGCTTCGGCATTTCCTACTCCGATTTCAGTGCCGAAACCGTACCGCTTCAGTACTATGCGACGCACATCATTTCCGCCGGCATCGTTCTCGTATGGAACTATATCGGTCGCAAAGTAATTATATTCCGTAAATAACAGGTATTCTATGTACGACATTTCAAAGATACGCAATTTTTCAATCGTTGCTCATATTGACCACGGTAAATCAACGCTTGCGGACCGCCTTCTGGAGCTTACCTCCACTGTTTCGCAGCGCGAAATGGAGGACCGCATTCTCGACAATATGGAGCTTGAACGCGAACGCGGTATAACCATCAAAGCCCGCGCGGTAAGATTTCTTTACAAAGCCAAAGACGGCAACGAATATGTCATGAATCTTATCGACACTCCCGGTCATGTTGACTTCAACTATGAGGTCTCACGTTCGCTCAAGGCATGCGAGGGAGCGGTTCTCATCGTCGATGCGACACAAGGTGTTCAGGCGCAAACACTTGCGAATGCTTATCTCGCAATTGACAACGACCTCGAAATCATTCCTGTTGTCAACAAGATAGACCTTGCTTCGGCAGATATTGACATGGCGAAGCGTGAAATTGAAGAAATCATCGGAATCCCTGCCGACGATGCACCATGTGTTTCTGCGAAAACCGGCCTCAATGTTGCCGATGTGCTTGAAGCCGTTGTTAAAAACGTACCCGCGCCGAAGGGCGACATTAATAAACCGCTGACTGCACTTGTTTTCGATTCATATTACGACTCTTACAAGGGCGTAATCGTCTATTTCCGCGTAATGGATGGCTCCATCGGTGTTGGCGACAATATCCGGATGATGCACTCCAGTGCGGAATTCACGGTAATTGAAGCAGGTACGCTTTCCCCGCTTGCGCTCACTCCACGCGACAGGCTTTACGCCGGCGAGGTCGGATATTTCACGGCAAGTATCAAAAATATTTCCGAAACAGAGGTTGGTGACACTATAACGGGTGTTGATAACCCTGCCTCCGAACCGCTTCCCGGCTTTAAAAAGGCGTTGCCGATGGTCTATGCCGGCATATATCCCGCAGATGGCGCCGATTACGGTACATTGAAGGACGCACTCGAAAAACTTCGCCTCAACGACTCCGCATTTATTTTTGAACCCGAAACTTCGATTGCGTTGGGTTTCGGCTTTCGTTGCGGATTTCTCGGACTCCTTCATATGGAGATCGTCGAAGAACGTCTTGAACGCGAGTTCAATCTGGAACTGATAACAACTGCTCCGTCCGTTATATATGAAATAAAGCGTACTGACGGTACGACTGTGCGCATCGATAACCCATCAAACTACCCGAACACCGAGGAAATCGATACGGCATACGAACCTATTGTCAAGGCGTCGCTCATAACTCCAACCGAATATGTCGGTTCAATTATGGATCTCTGCCAGGACAGACGCGGAAATTTCATTAATATGACGTATATCGACACCAATCGCGCCGAGCTGCACTATGAGCTGCCGCTCAACGAGATAATCTATGACTTTTTCGACTGTCTGAAATCTCGCAGCAAAGGCTATGCGTCGCTTGATTATGAGCTTATCGGATATCATCCGTCAAAGCTCGTCAAACTCGACATACTTCTTAACGGCGAAATCGTCGATGCATTGTCATTCATAGTACATGCCGACAAGGTCAACACGCGAGCCCGCAAGATTGTCGAAAAACTCAAAGACAACATTCCGCGTCAGCTATTCGAAATACCGGTTCAGGCAGCAATAGGCGGTCGTGTAATCGCACGCGAAACAGTAAAGGCTCTGCGCAAGGATGTGCTTGCAAAGTGCTATGGCGGCGATATAACCCGTAAGAAAAAGCTGCTGGAAAAGCAGAAGGAAGGCAAAAAGCGCATGCGTTCCTTCGGTACGGTTGAAGTGCCGCCCGAAGCATTTATGGCTGTACTCAAGCTTGACAATGAATAATAACTCACTTTACATCCACATTCCGTTCTGCAAGAAAAAATGCGCCTACTGCGCATTTTTCTCGCTTTGCCGTCCGCCGGTTAAGCTAATCGACGACTATTTTGAAGCAATGTCAAGACAATTGACTTTGCTCCCCGAAACGCATTTTTCCACCGTATATTTCGGAGGAGGTACACCGACATACGCCGGTACTGAAAGATGCGTGAAGCTCCTTGAGCTAATCGCAAAGCAACACAAAATCGACAGTGATGCCGAGATCACGATTGAAGCAAATCCCGCAACCGTGACCGCAAGCGAACTTAAACAGCTACGCTCAAGCGGCTTCAATCGCATTTCAATAGGCTTGCAGTCGGCAAGCAATGATGTTCTTTCGGCTATGGGACGTGCACACACAGTCAAAGATTTCACGGATTGTTACGAACGTTCGCTTGCAGCCGGCTTTTTTAACATTTCCGTTGACATAATTTTTGGTCTGCCACATGAATACGGAAGCGGACTCGATGAAACTTTGCATCTGCTGCAATCGCTTTCGCCGCCGCACATATCGGCGTATTCTCTTTCAGTGGAATGCGGAACCCGTTTATACAAACAAAAAGGAAGCCTGAGCTTCCCCGATGAGGGCGAAGAAGACGAAGAATATCGTGCTGTGTGCGCGGCTTTTTCGGATTACGAGCATTACGAGATATCGTCATTTGCTAAAACAGGATTCAGGTCACGTCATAATTCCGCATACTGGAATCTGACCCACTACATCGGCATCGGCGCCGGAGCACATTCCTTCCATGACGGTAAGAGATTTTCGTATCCATGTGACGTGAAGCTTTTCATTGCCAAATCCACAGCCCCGTTCGGAAGCAGCAATTACTTTGACGCGCCGGCAGAAACCGCCCGTGATCTTGACGAAGAACGTATAATGCTCGGGCTTCGCACGTCGGACGGCGCACTGCTGAGCAAAGAGCAAGGCATAAAAGTCCAAACAGCTGTAAAAGCCGGACTGGCGGCATTCGACGGCGACCGGCTGATCCTGAATGAAACCGGATACCGTGTTTCAAATGAAATAATTGCCGAAATACTTGCATAACAGACATAAAAACAGCTCTGACGGTTTGCCAGAGCTGTTTTTAAATATGGTTTAATGGTTTAGCCTTTTACGAGCTTTTCGATTTCGCCTGCGAAATCGTCTTCTCTCTTTTCGATGCCTTCGCCGCGCTCATACTTAACGAAATCGGAGATCTTGATTTCGCCGCCGAGAGCCTTTGCGACGGATTCGGTATACTGTTTGACCTTCATGTCCTCTTCACGAACATACTGCTGTTCATTGAGGCAGTTATTGTCGTAGAACTTTTCAAGTCTGCCGGTTACCATCTTTTCGATGACTGCGGCGGGCTTATTCTTGAGTTTTTCGTCGTTCTGGATCTGGTTCATGAGAATATCCTTCTCGCTGTCGAGAACAGACTGAGGAACGCAGCACTTGCAGACATAAGTGGGGTTCATCGCAGCGATCTGCATGCAGATATTCTTTGCATATTCAACGAATTCGGGCTTGTTTTCAATGCCGTTTGTGGTTTCGAACTTGGCAACGACGCCGGCGCTTCCGCCGCCGTGAATATAAGTGCCGGTGACACCCTCAACAATTACGAAGCGTCTGACGGAGATGTTCTCACCAATGGTGAAAATCTTATCTTTTACCTCTTCTTCAACGGTGTGTTCACTGCCGTCGAGCTTCGTTGCGAGAAGAGCAGCGACATCAGCGGGCTTGTTCTTTATGATTGTTGCGAGAATCTGCTTTACAAATTCTCTGAATGTTGCGTTATTTGCGACGAAGTCGGTTTCTGCGTTGACTTCAACCATTGCGGTGACGCCATCAGCCTGTGCAATGTCAACGACACCTTCAGCTGCAACTCTTGCAGCTTTCTTATCGGCGACCTGAAGACCCTTTTCACGAAGGAGCTTTACAGCCTCGTCGAAATTACCGTCAGCTTCAACAAGTGCTTTCTTGCACTCCATCATGCCGACGCCGGTCTTGGCTCTGAGAGCCATTACGTCTTTTGCGGGAATGTTAGCCATGATTAGTCCTCCTGTTTATCGGTCTTTGAATTAGTCTTTTTCTTCAACTTTTTCTGCTTCTGCGGCAGCGTTATCTGCGTTATCGGCAGAAGAATCGGTGATCTGTTCACCCTGCTTGCCTTCAATAACAGCGTCAGCCATGACGGAAGCAATGAGCTTGATTGCTCTGATAGCGTCATCGTTACCGGGAATGACATAGTCGATGACATCAGGGTCACAGTTGGTGTCTACAATGGAAACAACGGGAATGCCGAGTTTTCTTGCTTCGTCAACGGCGTTGGATTCCTTCTTGGGGTCGACAACGAATATAGCGGAAGGCAGAGTCTTCATATCCTTGATACCGCCGAGGTTCTTCTCGAGGTCTGCCATTTCCTTCTGGAGAGCGGCAACTTCCTTCTTTGTGAGAAGGTCAAAGGTACCGTCTTCAGCCATTTTGTTAAGATTATTGAGCTTCTGAATGGACTTTTTGATGGTCTTGAAGTTAGTAAGCATACCGCCGAGCCAACGATTGTTGACATAGAACATCTCACATCTCAGAGCTTCTTCTTTGATTGCATCCTGAGCCTGCTTCTTCGTGCCCACAAAAAGGACAGAGCCGCCTGCAAGAGATACGTCGCGGATGAACATATACGCTTCTTCAACCTTTTTTACGGTTTTCTGAAGGTCGATGATGTAGATACCGTTTCTTTCAGTGAAAATGTACTCAGCCATTTTCGGGTTCCATCTTCTTGTCTGGTGTCCGAAATGAACGCCTGCTTCAAGAAGCTGTTTCATGGAGATAACTGACATAATAATTGCTCCTTCGGGTTTCCCCGCCACACGTTTCTGGATTTCCGGCGAACCCGCAAAAGCGGTACCCAAGCCGGTTAAACGGTGTGTGTATTGTTTTCGTCACTTAGACGACAGCATATTATATCATATTGTTTCGCGTATTTCAAGTGTTATTTTCGTTTTTTCTTCATTTTGCAAAGAATTTCCGAGAAAAATCAAGGCGGCGGTTCTTCATCAGCCGAACCGCCGCCGAATTTAGATTACAATTTACCGCAATCAGAGAAGTGTATCTGCCTTTTCGCCGTTTTCAAGTCTGCCAAGCAGTGTTTCACAGAACATCAGCATTCTCGGGAAGTGATACGGTCCCTTCCACATTGAACCCTTCTGTGTATGGCTGACCGTACCGTCGCGATGGAGATAGCCGTACCATTCGCCGTATTCCTTGTCGGCAAAATGACCGAAAGCATAGTCATGAGTTCTTTCAAACCATTTGAAATACTTTTCGTCACCGGTAATCTGATATGCGAGAAGTGTGGAAATGAGTACTTCGTCGTGCACCCACCAAAGCTTCATATCGCACTCGAGCTGTTCGGGCGGTCTGCCGTCACAGTCGGTGAAATAAACGAAACCACCAAACTGCTTATCCCAGCCCCACTCAAGAGACCAATCAAGAATATTCAGAGCCTTTCTGAGAAGCTCCTTATCGTTTGAATATATCGCTTCGTTCATAAGGAACCAGCTGTTTTCGATTGAATGACCGGGATTAATACAGCGTCCGGCAGGAGTATTGATGAATTCGCCGTTGGGACCGACGCATTCAAGAACGCAGTGACGATCTTCTTTGTAATGATAGTTGATAATCGAATCAACCATTTCCTTGGTGATCGCGGTATAATAATCTGCCTTGGCGGGATCACATCTTCTGAGAAGCTGAGCCGAAGAAACGAGCACCATAGGAACCGCGGACGCTCTGTCCTGTCGGGTGGAAGCGTACGTTTTGGGTGTGCACTTGAAGGGATCGTTTTCAGGTGTACGATAAAGCATGAGCATCATGTCAAAGCACTTCTCGGCCTTATCAAGAGCATCGCGGTCTCCGGTCAGAGCGCCGTATTCAGCCATAGAAATAACATAGAAGCTTTCGGAGAACATATAGCGACGCTTACGGAGCGGCTTGCCATCGCGCGTTACTGTAAAGAACATTCTGCCGTCAGTATCGGTACAGTATTTTTCAAGGAAGTCTTTTCCGATTTTTGCGGCGTCCATCCATTCGTCACGCATACCGTACATACGGCAGAGCGTCGAGAATGTCCAAAGACATCTTCCCTGGAACCATACCGATTTGTCCTCATTATAACACTTGCCTTCCCTGTCAACATTGGTGAGATATCCGCCGTATTCACGGTCGATAAGGTCATTGTTCATCCAGAAAGGAATGCAGTCGTTCAGGAGACGGTCATGATAAAACTGTCTGTACGATGCGAAGGTCTTTTTATCCATATCCATTATCCATCCTTGTTTGAAATTAGGTTAATGTTATTCTATCACAGTTCAAGAAATATGTCAATATCATCGGGATTACTACTTGACTTTTTTTTGCTTAGTGTTATAATGTATTGTTGTAGATTTATGTCTTGAAAGGAATTCTTATAAACATGGAAAAGCTATCATTGACCGATCTCAGAGAAAAGTATCTTTCTTTCTTTGAGAGCAAGGGACATTTACGTCTTAAATCGTTCCCGCTCGTTCCGCAGAACGACAACTCACTTCTCCTCATCAACGCCGGAATGGCTCCCCTGAAGCGCTATTTCACTGGTGAACTTGTACCGCCGCGCAAGAGAATCACGACGTGTCAGAAATGCGTACGCACTCTCGATATCGACAATGTCGGAAAAACAGCACGTCACGGTACATTCTTCGAAATGCTTGGCAACTTCTCTTTCGGCGATTATTTCAAGGAAGATGCGATTCCGTGGGCATGGGAATTCCTCACAAAAGTTCTCGAAATTCCGGAGGACAGACTCTATATAACAATTTACGAAAATGACGACGAAGCGTTTGAGATATGGCGCAAGGTAGGCGTTCCCGCAGACCGCATATACCGCATGGGTAAAGAAGATAACTTCTGGGAAATCGGTGCAGGTCCCTGCGGACCCGACAGTGAGATTCATTTTGATCGCGGTCCGAAATACGGTTGCGGCAAGCCCGACTGCAAATTCGGCTGTACCTGTGACAGATTCATTGAAATCTGGAACATCGTGTTCACTCAGTTTGACGGAGACGGCAACGGCAATTACACACGGCTTGCCCACCCGAACATCGATACCGGTATGGGGCTTGAACGTCTTGCCTGCATCATGCAGGATGTCGGCAACCTTTTTGAAGTCGACACAGTCCGCAGCATTATGCTCAAACTCAGCGAAATGGCAAAAGTGACCTATCACGGCTCATCCTCAGATCAGGATGTTTCTCTTCGCGTTATCACCGACCACATCCGTACCGCAACGTTCCTCATCAGCGACGGCGTTCTCCCCTCCAATGAAGGCAGAGGATATATTCTCCGCCGTGTGCTCCGCAGAGCCGCACGTCACGGCAGACTGCTCGGATTTAAGGGCAGCTTCCTTTCAGATCTTTGCGAAACCGTTATTCATGAAAACTGCTCGGCATATCCCGAACTTACCGAAAGACACGATTTTATCAAGAAAACGATTGCAATCGAAGAAGAACGCTTCAGCCAGACTCTCGATTCGGGACTTGCAATACTCGAAAAAATGCTTGCCGATCTCGAAACAAAAGGCGAAAAACTGCTACCCGGCGCAGACGTATTCAAGCTCTATGATACGTTCGGCTTCCCGATCGACCTGACTCGCGAGCTTACAGAGGAAAAAGGTATTGAGATCGACGAGGACGGTTTCGCTGCCCTCATGAAGGAGCAGAAAAAGAAAGCCCGCGATGCAAGAGCAACTCTCGGCGATTTCGGCTGGAGCGACGAAAACGGCGACCTTATTGACAAAAACCTTGTTACCGAATTTCGCGGATATGAAATGACGGAATGCGACGCCGAAATACTTTCGATAATCAAGGACGGCGAGCTTCAGTCGGTTATCGGCGGTGAGGGAGAAAAAGCTACAATCGTCCTTTCTCAGACTCCGTTCTATGCCGAATCCGGCGGTCAGATCGGTGATACCGGTTTCATCAAAACGGAAAAAGGCATTTTCGAAGTCGACGATACAAAGAAAACAGTCAACCACCAGACTGTTCACATCGGCAAACTGGTAAGCGGAGAAATTGCGCTCGGTAAGGCGCATGCCGAAGTCAATGCCGAAAGAAGAGCTGCAATTGCACGTAACCATTCTGCGGTGCACCTGCTCCAGGCGGCACTCCGCAAAGTTCTCGGAAGTCATGTCGAACAGTCCGGCTCATACGTTGACGAGCATCATGCAAGATTCGATTTTACTCATTTCCAGGCACTAAGTGCAGATGAACTCAGACAGGTCGAAAGCATTGTCAACAACGCAATTCTTTCCGGCCTCCCCGTTGTCACCGATGTGATGCCCATTGAAGAGGCAAAAAAATCGGGTGCTATGGCTCTGTTCGGCGAGAAATACGGCGATTTCGTACGCGTTGTCAGAATGGGAGACTTCTCCAAAGAGCTTTGCGGCGGCACTCATCTTGACAACACCGCAAAAGCCGGTCTTTTCAAAATCGTTTCTGAATCCTCTGTTGCCGCAGGTATCAGACGTATCGAAGCAATCACGGGATATAATGTACTTGACGCAATAAATGAGGATGCGAAGATCATCGCTTCCGTTCAGAATACTCTCAAGGCAACATCGCCTGCTGAGCTATCGAAGCGTGCAGAAGCGGTCATTGCCGAAATGAAGGGCTATAAGAAAGCGCTTGACGCTGCAAATGCTGCAGCCGCACTTTCCAAAATAAAAAGTTCCATTGCCGATGCCGATGAGATCTCCGGTATCAAGGTGGTAAAGTGTTCCTTTGAAGGACTTCCGGTTGACGCGCTCCGCACAGCAGCGGACGAAGTTCTTTCGGAATGCGATTGTGTCGTATGTGTTTTTGCAACCGTAAACGACGGCAAAATCACATTTGTTTCTGGTTGCTCGAAGTCTGCGGTCGCAAAAGGCGCTCATGCAGGCAAGTTGCTCTCGCAAATCTCACCGATTTGCGGCGGCGGTGGCGGCGGCAGACCGGACAGTGCTTCCAGCGGCGGTAAACAGCCCGAAAAGCTTTCCGATGCCATGAACGCTGTAAATAATGTACTTACATCTCAGCTTACCAAACAGTAACGGAGGTTTTGATTATGGATTGCCTTTTCTGCAATATTATTTCCGGTGAAATACCCTCCTCAAAAGTCTTTGAAAACGATTTTGTATACGCTTTCAAAGACATAAATCCAAACGCCCCTGTGCATGTGCTTGTCGTTCCCAAGCAGCACATCAAGTCGATAAACGAAGCAAATGACGATAATATCGCAGTGATATCCGAGGTCATAAAAGCCATTCCCCTGATCGCAGCCGGTCTTGGTCTCGAAAACGGATACCGTGTCATAACGAACTGCGGTAATGACGGGAGACAGTCCGTACCGCACCTGCACTTCCATATCCTCGGCGGCAAACAGCTTGCCGACCGTCTTGAACCGACTGTCGAATAAGGAGAATATGTCATGTTCAGTAAAATAATAGATCCCGAAACATACCACTATTACCCGATTACAATTGCTGGCTGTAAGCGTGAGCTTCCTATCTGCAGAGTCAATGACGGCTTATATATCGCAGGCTTCGTCATTTTCGGCGATGTTGAGCTTACACGCGCATGCGCAGAAGCTCTCGTTGCGAAGATGCCGCCGTTTGACATCATGATAACCGCTGAATCAAAGGGCATTCCCCTCGCTTATGAAATGGCACGTATCATGAACAGCAACCGCTATCTCATCGCACGAAAAGCCCCCAAACTTTATATGAGAGACATACACTCCGCTCAGGTTAAATCTATTACAACCGAGCAGATGCAAACCCTCTATATCGACGGCAAAGACAAAGTTGCCATGGAAGGCAAGCGTGTCGTTATCGTCGATGACGTAATCAGCACAGGCGAAAGTCTCAGTGCCGTGGAAGAGCTCGTCAGAAGCGCCGGCGGCATTATAACGGGTAAGATGTGTATTCTCGCAGAGGGCGACGCTGTTGGTCGCGATGATATTATATATCTCGAACCGCTTCCGCTTTTCTTCCCAAAAAAATAAACACATCACTTCCGAAAGGATGATGGCTTTTGCTTAAAAACCGCCTGCTTGCAATCGGCGCAGTCATGCTGCTTGCCGGAATATCTATACCGATTTATATCGGCGGAAGTTTTGCTCCGCTGTTTGTCGTTGCGGTTTCCGTACTGTGTGTATTTTTATGCACAGTACGTTTTTTCAAGCAGAAGATACACTATGCGGTCGCTTTTTCCGCAATTCTTGTTGCAGGAGCCGTGTACGTGCTCCTTTACAGAGATATTTTCATTTTACCTTATTCGGCTTTTGACGGAAAACCGGATGTCGTGACCGGAACGGTAACGGATATATCTGTGTCCGGATGTGATATAACTGTAACCGCAAGCGAAATCGGCATACCCGAAGCTACACGTATCCGCCTTTTCACCGAAAACGCCCCTGACATAGGCAATTCACTGACTTTCACGGGGATACTGAGCTACGCCGGTGCAAAACCGGAGCTTTGCGCAGCCGATATACGCCTATACTCGTTTCCGACTTCCTCCGAAGCTATCGAAGGCAGCGGTATTTTGCACATACTTCGCAATAAAGCGTACTCAGTTTATGATACACTCGGGGACAGATATGCTGATTTTTTGAAGTCCGTCGTTTTCAATGACAAATCCGGGCTTTCGGACGAGAGATATACAATGTACCGTAATGCCGGCGCAGCAGCATACTTTGCCGTGTCGGGTCTGCATGTTTCATTCGCGGTCATGTCTGTTTTCGGAATACTCAGATATTTAGGTGTTCATAAAGTGATACGCGGTATTATCGCAGCGCTGATTGCACTGATATACGGTGTTCTTGTCGGATTTTCCCCGTCGGTTACACGTGCTGTCGTCATGGTGATGTTCGTAATTGCCGCCGATATTTTCACCGTTGAATCGGACACACTGACTTCCTTGTTTTTCGCACTCACGCTGCTTTTATTGGCAAACCCGTTTTCCGTAGCTTCTCTCAGCCTCAGGCTCTCATTTGCAGCGACGATTGGTGTACTGTACTCAACACGTATCCGCCCCTTTGGAAAAAAACATCCTATGCTTTCTTCGCTGTATGGCATCTTTGTGCTTCCGGTTATTACGTCAGTTGCTTGTTTTACATTTACATTGCCGTTAATGCTGCTATCGTTCGATGCCGTTTCATTGATATCGCCGCTTTCAAATGTAATACTCGGCATGATTTTTTCACCGCTTTTACTGCTTGCGTTTCTGCTGACGCTGCTTGCTTTTTGCGGTCTTCCGCTGTTTTCGGCGATAACAATTCCGCTCAAGTTTCTTATTTCTCTTTTTGACGCCGTGTGTGATATGATGAGCGGCAGATTCAGACTTCTTCTGCCGACAGTAAGTCCGTATGCAGTGATTGCGTCCGCTGTGGCGATAGTTTCCATTGCAGTTGTATTGGCAGCTCCGAAAAAGACACGCAGAATTGCATTTGCGTCATCATGCACCGTTATTGCCATTCTTGCCTCCATCGGAGTTTACACTGTACGTTACGGAAATAATAACGTAATCCGCGCGACATATAACGAAGGTATATACGGCTATTCCGTGGCTGCGGTGTGCAATGGTGAGCGCATTTTCGTAGACTGCGGAGCGGGATTTGATTCCGGATTCGTGTATAGTTGCGGCATTACTGACATTGATACTTACGTTGCGGTGAAATACACCGAAAAAACATCCGAATCAATCGACTATGCGGCAAAAAGGTTCGGTGTCGGTAAAATAATATTGCTTGATGAAAACTGCACGTTTTATGATATGTTACCCAGTAGCTGTACTATAAAAGTTGAAAACGAATACGTTTTCGGAAATCTGAACTGCGGAATCACGCTCGACAAAAACAATATTTATCTTTACCGTGATATGACACTTGCAGCCATTACATCAGACGGAATCCTGCCAGATGATATCACCCCCGATGTTATAGTGTTTCGCAACACTCCGGTGCTCTCGCACAAACAAACGCTTACCGCTAAGCTTTATTCAACCGCCGATCTTACATATGGTGATACCGTCACAATTGATATACTCAGTTCAGAAAGAATCGAGGTGAAGGAACATGAGTCTTGAAATTTTGAAAAAAAGAATAAAAGATGATAATGTGGATGGCGTTTACGCATTCTTTGGCGACGAGGAATACACCAAAGCATTTTACCTGAAAAAAATGATGAGCTATGCTGAAGAAAGTCCGACGCCTGTATTCAACCTTGTTACCTTCAACGATGAAACTATAACAGCCTCAGATTTACGTGACGCACTTGACGCACCGCCTTTTATGACAGAACACAAGGTTATTTATGTCAACGGTATTCCTTTATCAAACAAACAACTGATTACCGAGCTTTGTGATATTTGCGAGGACATACCTGACGGTGTGATACTGATCTTCTCGTTCAGACCGGGTGAAATCGATTATGCAGCATATCAGAAAAAGAAGGACAAGGGCGCATATGTTCCTCTGCTTGACGTAATTTCGGGTGTAGGTCTCTGTGTTGAATTTGCAAAGGAAAGCGGAGCGAAGCTTTACAACTGGATAGGCAAGCATTTTTCTTCACGCGGCATAACCGCCGATAAGGACGCAATCGAATTTCTTCCCGCTTATTGCGGCAATGAAATGACAGTACTTCACAGCGAGATTGACAAGCTTTGTTCGTACTGTCAGGGGCGAAACGTAACTGTACGAGATGTCGAATTTGTCTGTTGCCCAAATGCGGAATATCAGATTTTCGACCTTGCTTCTTCAGTTGCCGAAAGAAAGCCGGCTCGTACACGTGCAATAATGCAAAACTTCCGTTTCAACGGCGTTGCTCCTGAAATTATCATGGGAACTGTCGCTAAGAGCTTTTGCGATATGCTCTATGTCAAAACAGCTTTTTCCGAAAACCGCAGCCAGTCGACGACAAAAGCGGCTGTGGGTATGGCCGACTGGCTATACCGCCGTACTCTTGCTTCGGCTCAGAAGATCGACATTCAGTCATTGCAACACATTGTTATAGCTTGCAACGATACCGATAAACGTCTTAAAACATTTTCAGGAGACCCGTATACACAGCTTGAACTGCTGTTTTGCCAGATAAACGCCGATGAAAAAACTAAGCCTTGAATACCCTGTTGTCGTTGAAGGAAAATACGACAAGATCAAGCTTGATGCCATTGTCGCAACACCGATCATAACACTTGACGGTTTCTCGTTCTTCAACGACAAAAAAAAGCAGCAGCTATTCAGAAAGTACGCCGAAAATGGCATTATTATTCTGACCGACAGCGACCGTGCGGGCGCATTTATACGTTCAAAGCTCAGAGGATACACAAAAGGCACGATTATAAACGTATACGCTCCATCCGTTATCGGAAAGGAGAAACGAAAATCCGTTTCGTCCAAAGACGGTTTGCTCGGTGTCGAAGGGATAGATGTCAAAACGCTCAGAACGCTTCTTACCCCCTATGAAGGCAGAGAAAAAACAGCGCCGTATCTGACAAAAGCACGTATGTACGCCGACGGGCTGAGCGGAGGAGAAAACAGCAGTCTACTCCGTCACACAGTCGCGTTACTGCTCGGGCTGCCGGCAAATCTTTCACCGAACGCTTTTGCCGAGGCGATCAACACCATGATTCCCGAAGACGAATATCTCAAAGCATTATCAGCATCAGACCCGACAGGAGGAGCAGAAGATTAAAACCGTATCATTTTATGCACTCGGATGCCGAGTCAACCAATATGAAGAACAGGCTCTCAAGGAGCTTTTCAAAAAACACGGTTACACTGTTGTATCATACGGAGAAAAATGCAACGCCTGCGTTATAAACACATGTGCCGTAACTGCCGAAAGCGAAAAAAAGAGCCGCAATATCATATCCCGCGCACGTAATTTTGCCGACCGAGTTATCGCCACCGGATGTTATGCTGAGCTTCTTTCAAAAAACAAATCCGCGCTTCAGGGAGTATTTTATGTCGGCGGCTGCAAGCAGAAAAATCTCATTCCGCTTATTGCAGACGGCGAGATAGACAGTGCATACGATCACACAGCCGGTTACGAGGAATACGGTATATGCACTGACAATTCATTACCTGCCGAAAGATACCGTGCTTTCGTAAAAATCCAGGACGGTTGCAACGGCAAATGTTCATATTGCATAATTCCATATCTCAGGGGACGCTCGGTCTCGCGCAAAGCCGATGACGTAATCGATGAGGTAAGGCGTCTTGCCGCGGCAGGAGTTTCCGAAATTATTCTCACAGGCATTGAAACATCGGATTACGATGACATTCCTCTTTTTGAACTGATAAACCGCGTTTCCGACGTTGACGGCATAAAACGCATACGACTCGGCTCTCTGAATCCGAACTGTCTGACGGATGAATTTATTGAAACATTCAAAAGTAACCCAAAGCTGTGTCATCATGTGCACATTTCGCTTCAATCGGGCTGCAACCGCATACTTAATCTTATGCGACGACCGTATAACATCGAAAAAGCCGACCGCGTTATTACAAAAATAAAAACTGCGGTTCCCGATTTACTTATCTCTGCCGACATAATTTCTGGCTTCCCCACCGAAACCGATGCGGACCACAACGAGACACTGACTTTTATTGAAAAGAACAATCTTGCTCATGTACACGCTTTTCCCTACTCGGAAAGACCGTACACTGACGCAATAAATATAAAGCCATCCGTTGATGTCGCAGTACGAAAAAAACGCAATGATGAAATTATCAGGCTTTCCGAAGCGTTGCGCAACGCAATAATGGACAAATACATTGGAAACGACGTCGAAATACTTGTTGAAAAGCAAGACAACGGTATCGCCATCGGTCACACCGCAACATTTCTCACTGCCACCGTAAAATCCGACGCCGCGCCGGGAAGTTACATAATCGCTCATGTCTGCGGACATGACGAAAACCTTATTGCAAACGAAATCATTTTATAAAACACACTGCAGTCGCAGTAGATTGGAATTTTGAAATGCTGGATTTGGCGTATCTCAACACATTAATCAATACCGTTGTTTCGGAATTCCGAACAGACGTACCCATAGTTGCCGACGCTTTTTCAACATTCGCTGACAGGTGCGGTATCGGTGAAAGCTTCCGGCTTTACGATATTCCCGATTCGGAAAATGTCAAAAATCCATTCTCGACATATGAGGAGGATCTTATATACTGTTCATACGGCGAAAGCTCTTCACGATTGCTCTCTCGTCATAAAATACGCGGTATATCTTCTCTTGCGGCATCGGTAAACGGTTTCCGTATTGAACTTCCTGATTCTGTTCCCTGTGACCCGCTTTGCCTTGAAAATCTTTATTATTACGTACTGCCGAACAAACGGTATCGCTTTTCAATGGGTCTTATGCGGCTCGGCGAGGTAACATCGTCGCCATCTTACTCAATAACGTCAGACAAGGGCGAACAATACCAATTCTACCGCAACGAACAGATGCCCTCGGAAATCGCGATAAGCTCCCCATATTATTTCACAAAAGGCTTCATTGAAGGGATGACCGCACTTGTAAGCAGTCTTTCGGAAGTCAAACGCCATCCCGACAGTGCCACCACTCCAGATGAAATTGCAGCATTCCGTCTCGGGGCATTCTATGCGGAAGCTTTTCTACCAAAGCTCACATATCCTCACGAGCGTATTTTTATTCGCTCAAATGTGTATTATTATACGCCGGCACAATACGCTGACGGCTCTCCCGATATTGCGTCGATCCAATACGTAATGGCTCTTCTTTCGGGCATGTCTAAAAAAATCAGTGTTGTTCCGCTTCGTACGGACGTCGAAAACGTTCTTTCGTCATTCGAAGGTTACAGCTTCACACAGACTGTCGAGCAGCTTCCCGCATTATCAGAAAATGCATTTCTCGTGATCACACCAATAATCCTACCGCTCACACTTTTAGGAAATATGTCAAAAGCGAATTAAAAAGATGCATGATAAATCGTTTCTTTGTACGTTGCATTTTCAGAGAGGAATACTTATAATATCCACATGAAAACAAAACCTATCATTCAAATAAGAAATCTAAATAAAACCTTCAAATCAGCAAACGGTGACTTCACAGCGCTGAAAGATGTGTCTCTTGACATAAACGAAGGCGAAATATTCGGTATAATCGGTCTGTCCGGTGCCGGTAAATCCACACTCGTCAGATGTATCAATTATCTCGAACAGCCCACCTCAGGGAGTATCCTCTTTGACGGCAAAGACATGGCGAAGCTTTCCAAAAACGAGCTTCTTGCAGTCCGCCGCCGTATGAGTATGATATTTCAGCAGTTCAATCTGCTAATGCAGCGCACAGCACTCGAAAACATCTGTTTTCCACTTGAAATTGCCGATGTACCGAAAGCCGAGGCATTAAAGAGAGCAAGATCACTACTCGAAACCGTCGGACTTGCCGATAAAGCGGATTCATATCCCGCACAACTTTCGGGCGGTCAGAAACAGCGTATTGCAATAGCCCGTGCGCTTGCAAGCAACCCGAAAGTCATTCTTTGCGATGAAGCGACAAGTGCTCTCGACCCGACAACGACGCACAGCATTCTGAAGCTTATTCAGGACATCAACCGCGAGACAGGAATTACCGTCATCATCATCACCCATGAGATGGCTGTAATAGAGCAGATATGCAATCGCGTTGCAATAATCGACAGTAGCTGCATCGCCGAATGCGGTAACGTCACCGATGTGTTTATTCATCCTCAAACAGCCGCAGCCCGAAAGCTCATCCTGCCGGACAGCAAACTCGAAAATGCAGTTCTCGGTAAAAGATGCTGCCGCATCGTATTTGACGGCAATTCTTCATACGAACCGGTTGTTGCAAATATGGTGCTTGAAACAAAGGCTCCTGTCAACATACTTTACGCTTCGACAAAAGATATTGACGGCAAGGCATACGGACAGATTCTTGTTCAGCTTCCCGAAAACGAGGTTGCCGCCGGACGCATGATAAACTATCTTGACAGCATCAATATTCATTACGAGGAGGAGATATTCAATGCTTGACGCTCAGTTTTGGAAAGATATCGCCTTCGGCTTTTGGGAAACGACTTACATGGTCTTTCTCTCGACCCTGTTTGCATACATTCTCGGTATGCCGCTTGGAGTACTCCTCGTTGTAACTGATGAAAAAGGTCTGAAACCGATTCCGTGGCTCAATAAAACAATCGGATTCATTGTCAACATACTCCGTTCCGTTCCGTTTGTAATACTTCTGATAATGATCATACCGTTCACCCGTTTTCTCGTAGGTACAGCGTCAGGCTCGTTCCCGACGATTGTGCCACTTACAGTTGCGGCTTTCCCGTTTATCGCGCGACTTGTAGAAGGTTCTCTTAAGGAGCTTGACGGCGGCATAGTCGAAGCGGCAAAATCGATGGGCGCGACAAACATGCAGATCGTTACGAAGGTCATGATTCCGGAATCTGTACCATCGCTAATAAACGGTGCGGCAATCGCAATAACAACGATACTTTCCTATTCCGCAATGGCAGGCATATGCGGCGGCGGCGGTCTCGGTAAAATTGCAATCAATGAAGGTTATTACCGATACATTTTCGCACGCATGATCGTACCGGTCATCATACTCGTTGTCATAGTCCAGGTGTTCCAGACTGTCGGCGACAAATTATCCCGTAAATGCGACAAACGCATAAGATAAACCCAAGAAAGAAGGCAAAATCATGAAACGCTTCATCTCACTAACACTTGTTTTCGTGCTTGCTCTCCTCTGCTTCGCAGGCTGCTCCAAGACCGACGACAAGACCATCAAAATCGGTGCATCTCCTGCTCCGCACGCCGAGATTCTCAACCTTATAAAGGAAGACCTCGCAGCAAAGGGTTACACCCTCGAAATCAAGGAATACTCCGATTACGTTCTCCCTAACGAGGACGTTGAAAGCGGCGATCTCGACGCCAACTACTTCCAGCACACTCCTTATATGGAGAACTTCAACCAAAACCATAACACGCACCTTAAAGCGGTCGCTTCTATCCATTATGAACCTTACTGCATTTACGGAAGCAAAACTACTTCTCTTGAAAATGTTCCCGAAGGCGCCAAGATTCTTGTACCCAACGACAGCACCAATGAAGCAAGAGCACTGAATCTTCTTCAGCAGGTCGGCCTCATTAAGCTCAAAGCCGATGCAGGCATCGGTGCGACAAAGAATGACATCGTTGAAAATTCTCACAACCTCGATATCATTGAAGCAGAAGCAGCGGCAATTCCGCGCCTTATGCCGGATGCGGATTTTGCAATCATCAACGGTAACTATGCTCTTACCGCAGGTCTGAAAATAGCCGACGCTCTTGCGTCCGAAGATCTCCAATCACTAGGTGCCACCACATACGCAAACATCATCTGCGTCAAGGAAGGCAACGAAAACAGCGACAAGATCAAAGCTCTCATTGAAGTGCTCAAGTCTGACAAGGTCAGAGATTATATCAACAAGACCTATAACGGCGCTGTTGTTCCCGTATTTTAATCGCCAATAACATTCAGAAAAATCCTCCGGAAAAACCGGAGGATTTTTTGACTACATAATGATCGCTTTTTTCTTGCCCTTTGAATTGCGCGGATATTCGCGTATACGGGTTACGAATTCAAGATTGACAGCTTCGATATTTCCGCTGTTATCTATCATCATCCCGCCATCCGCAACGTTTTTAATAATTCCTTTTATATAGCTGTCGTTACTTGCAAGAGTATAAATAATACATTCTTTGCCGACAAACTGTTTCGCTAATTCTTCCATTTCCTTATTCCCTGCTTTCTGTTTTTTCTTGTTAATAATATGTTTGGCTGCCGCTGATCGTCTTCGCCGTTCAATTGACGGGATTATAACGAGCAGAAGCATCAATACAACGATATATAAGCTTTCCAATACAACTCACCTCTATCTTTGCGACAATCCATAAGCAATATCAAAAATAGCGGCGGCATCAGTAAAACGCGCTGTTGTCGTTTTCGCACCGATAATTACCGATACAAGTTCCCTGCCGTCCTTATATGCAGAAGCCGCAAGACAAAATCCAGCCTCATTTGTAGTGCCGGTTTTGAGGCCGGTCGCGTATGGATAATTCTTGAGGAAAGCATTCGTGTTTTCGTAGTTTACAGTCTGCCCGCTCACAATCATATACCGTACCGAGGTTTTTTTGCATGATTCGGCAATAATCGGGTTGTTTAGTGCAGCTTTGCAAAGATATGCAAGGTCACGTGGAGTTGTATAATGATTTGAGTCATGATAACCGTCCGGATTAGTAAAATGCGTATCGGTCATACCAAGATTCACCGCTTTTTCGTTTGCCCTTTCCATAAATGCGTTCAATGCCGCTTCAGCACTTCCGCGCTCTGTACCCAGCATCTTTCTGCCTGCCCATACTGCCATGACATATGCAGCATCATTACCAGAAACTATCATCATTGAGTCCATCAGCTGTTCAAATGTAAGCTGAAATCCGACCTGCAAAAATGCGGTACTCGACCCCTGACCGATCATTGTTATTTCATTTCCGACTGTCACAATATCGCCCGGTGAAAGATAGTCGCAAGCGGTAAGCGCCGTAAGAAGTTTTGTTATGCTTGCGGGATAGCAACGCTTTTCGGCATTACGTTCGTATAAAAAACGATCGTTTGTCGCGTCATACAAGACGAGATAATTCGCCTGTATCTCTTCATCAACACGGAATGCAGGAAACGCTTCGGGTTCTGATGAAGTTGAATCATCGCTTTCATCGACCAAAGATACTTCACTCGGGATCTCTTCGGAATGCTGAGTTTCACTGCCGGATTCAGAATCCGAAAACACCTCCGAAACAATCTGTGACGGCGAGCTTATGTCGCCGCTCACCGTTTCCCCATTGTCTCTGTTCAGAACAAGCGCAGAGAGTATCGCTGCGCAGAGAACCAGCGTGATTACGCAGAATGTTAACGTCCTTGATTTATTGCTCATCGTTCACGTCCTTATCTTCGCTCCCGTTCACCTTGCTTTCAAGTTGAGCGATACGCTGCTTGAGCTGGCAAAGCTCCTGAAAAACAGGATCGGGAATGTTCATTTGGTCGCAATCAAATTTCTGAGCCTTCTTGGCACCGCGATCAACGATACGCGCCGGAATACCTACGGCAGTGGAATTCGCGGGCACATCCTTCAAAACGACCGCGCCTGCGGCGATTTTTGCGTTGTCGCCGATTGTAATGGGACCGAGTACTTTGGCACCGGCACCTATCATAACATTATTTCCAATTGTGGGATGACGTTTACCGACATTCTTACCCGTACCGCCAAGCGTGACGCCCTGATATATAGTGCAGTTATCGCCGATAACACTTGTTTCTCCTATGACGACGGCAGAGCCATGGTCGATAAAAAGGCATTTTCCGATTTGCGCTCCGGGGTGTATTTCAATTCCTGTGAGACTGCGCGCCATCTGACTGATAAGGCGCGCAGTATAAACCCTACCGCTCGTTTGCAAAGCGTGCGCAACACGATAAAGCAGCAATGCATGAAGTCCGGGATAAAGCGTCAGCACTTCAAAATCGTTGACTGCAGCGGGATCACGCTCACGTATTGATGAAACTTCGTTCTTTATATCTTTAACAATTTTGACGGCTTTGTTTTTTGCTATGCCGAACTTTCTGACAAGCTCATCGGCATCAATGTTGAAATACAGATCCATGCCTATACACCCCGATAGTTGATTTGTGAAATTGAATAAATATATACTTTTCCGTTCTCCTGAATGAGCGAAAACAGAAGCGGTCTTACATCTTTGCCTGTAAAGTCACCACGGAAGGTTCCATTGTTATACTGAATACGGTACGAAACAATATATTGGGAACACGGAACACTTGTGCCGTTATAATCGACATTCTCACGCGAATACAGCGTCACATCAATATCGTAAATACGTTGCATTGTGAAACGCTCGGGAAGATCGTGGCTTTTCAGATATGACTCTGTGAAAAAAGAAGGATACTCCACATAGTCGCCATGTATAACCGTATCAAAATAGCGATAGAAAAATTCAGCCTCGGCGCCGAATAATTGATAATTATCTTCTGTAAGCGGCTCCGCATCACCAAACTCATTATACATGATATGACGGTCATAGCGAAGATAATATGGGTCGGAAAGTATGTCGGTTTCATAATCCGCTTCAGCAAAATTCAATCCGCTGTCGAAAAAAGTTGCATCTCTGTTTTTACGGTGAACAGAAAGATAAAATAGAACGAAAGCCAATATAGCTGCAACAAGAACGGAAAAAATGATAATAAGAACGATTCTTTTGGAGCTTTTCGTTTTGGTTTCCATTATATTTTCCCTTTATGAAAAAATGTCGAAATCCGGCAGCGCGCATGTCGCTGCCGGATATTCATTATTTAACTCAGACTATAAAACGTCTCAGGTTATCGAGACCGACGGAGATACCCTTGATAGGATCCTCCATACCCTCAAACTCAACCATGAGATATCCGTCATAGCCCGCTCTCTTGAGAGCGTTGATGCATTGACGCACAGGAACATCGCCGTGACCGATGATTGCACCTCTGAGATAGTTGCAACCCCTGGACTGGAAGAAGCCTGCTCCGGGGTTTTCACCGTTGCCGGACTTGATATGGAAGTCCTTTGCATGAGCATGGATGGCATAGGGAGCCATGATGCCGACAGAAGCGGGATTATATTCATCAGCGCATGAGAAGTTTCCTATGTCGACAAGTGCGCCGAAATTGGGATGTGCGACAGCATTGATCAGCTTTTCAACACGGTTTGCGTCCTGCGCGAAGAATCCGTGATTCTCAATGCAGGTTTTGATGCCCTTTGTCTGAGCATATTCAGTAACGGCTCTGTAGCCCTCAACAAGACGAGGAAGTGCATCGTCAAAGCCCTTGCCGTAATTACGCTTTGCAAGAACAAAGCCGGGTGTTGCGTCATGACGCATGAACTTACAGCCATAAGCCGCTGCGATATCAACTCTGCCCTTGACACGCTCGATTTCCTTCTGGAGATCGCCGTCTGAGCCGTTGATGAAATCACTGCCTACGCAGAAGCAGCATGCCTCAATACCCACCTGCTTTAAATAGTCACCGATATCTTTCGCATACGCGAGATATTCTTCCTGAGTTTCGAAGGCGGGATCTTCAACAATATCAACACCTTCACCGCCAAGCTCTTTCACCTTATCGATGCAGCCTTTGACGCCGAGGGAGGACGGATCGGTATATCCATGGAAGCTGTACAAACTAACGCCTAATTTCATTTCGTTTTAATCCTTTGCTTGAGTGAGTTAAAATAAGTAAAATGCTTTTATTACTGCATGGTGCAAACAGGCATCTTGGTGAATTCGTTCATACCGATGATGCCGCCGCCGTTACGAGCCTTGATGTTCTTCCACTTGCCGGCTTTGACATCCTCTTTGGAGGAGCTGTTAATAGAGATGGAAATGGAGAATTTATATCCGGGACCGATTTCTGCGGGATCGATGTTGATCTCTTCATAGGGGAGATATACTTCATAAGTTACGGTTTCAAGAGCATTGTCATAGATAACAGCATACTCTGCGTCTTCGCTCAGAGTGGGATGCGAACCGCCCCACCAAATGAAGTGATAGGAGTTTCCGTCATCACTGCCACTGAAGCCGTACTGACGGATATGATCCTCGCTAGCAGCCTTGCTGCCGTTCTGAAGACCGGCATTTGCAAGCATATACTCGGAAAGCGGGCTCTGATCGAGGGTATTGACCTGAATGCAGGTGTAGCTATACATACTGCTGCCATTGCTTGCAGAGATACCGGGCATGAAGCCGCAGCTTGTGGTGTTTACAACAACTGCAAAATAAACACCGGTGTCGGAATATGCCATGTAATACTGAGCGGTGATGCTGACATCGTTCTTTTCAAACTGGCTGAAGTCCCAGTTCGTGTTCCGCTCATCAATGTCATCAATAAGGAAGTCGCTCCATCTTTCATCGAGAACACCGTCGATTTCGAAGGGAGCATCGGTCTTCTTGACATCATATGCGAATGTAATGGGCTGGAAGCCGTAAGGATAAATTTCGACATCATCCTTGACGAGCTTGAGAGCTGCAAGAGGCTTAGCCTGATCCTTGTGGATTGCTACAACGAAGCCGTCGGAGGGGATGGCAATCTTGGACTTGTCAGCGTCGGAATCAAGGTTAATGATTTCCTTCTTGTAATACTTATAAAGTTCGGGGTTGTATTCAACTACGAGAATTGCGTAGTCGGCATAGGTTTCGCCGTCAACTTCAATCGTGGAGCCGAATTCGGGAGTGAAGACAACAACGTCGCCTGCTTCGGGAGTGTCATTAATTTTGGTAAGACGGATCGAAGCAGAATCTTTTTCGGTCATATTGAGATTCTGACCTGCGACGTAAACAAACGCGTCATTATACTCAGGAAGCTCGGGACCGGGTTCGGACGATTCTTCGGGCTGTGATTCTTCTTCTGATGATTCTTCTGCCTTGGAGGATTCTTCGGCGGGCTTTGAATCTTCTTTCGAAGCTTCTTCGGATTTTTCCTCAGGCTTGCTTTCAGCAGGAGCAGCAGAGGAAGCGGGATCGGGTTTGCTGGTGTCGTCTGTATTGTTGTTGCAAGCGACAAACGCAAATGCAAGAACAAAGACAAGCAGCATTGCGACTACTTTTTTCATTTGGGTTTTACTCCTTTTTTCTTGTTTTTATAATAACAACGACTGCGACGGCGACGAGCACCAGAACGGCAGCGGCTACTACCGGAATAATCGGGAAACCTGAGCTTTCCCCGTCTTTTGAATTGGCACCACTCTCGGTGAATACTGATGAATCATCCTGACTGCTTTCATCAACAGTACCTTCATCACTCAGAAACGCGATGTTTGAAGTGAGAGGATCATATTTAACTGTCTGACCGACTGTAACGTTTTCGCGAGCCCAATCGGCGTTTGTGCCGCTGTTGGCGATGACAAAGCCACCATCGGGAACATCAACGCCGTTTGAATTGCCGGCAGAAATCACCTTTCCGTTTTTATCTACAACGATTTCGTAGGCATCATCCATATTCGGGAATGACTTTTCGCAGTCAATGTAAACAACGGTTGAACTGCGGTCAAGCTCTTTATTCTCACCGGCGCTGAGCAAACCACCGTCAACAACAGTAACATTCACAGTAAAGAGTCCGGACACATTATCACCGTCCGTGACACGGAAGGTAAAGCTGTCGTTACCTACATATCCGTCTTCAGGCATATAGAGGAAAAATCCGCCGCCTTCAAGCGAAACAGTCCCGTGCTGTGGGTCAGTGCGTTCCGCGATTTTCAATGACGAAGCAAGTGAATCATCATCTTTTATCGGGAAATTGCCGCGATTGCGTTTGTTCTGGAGGTTGACAACTATATCGATTTCATTTTTCTCCATATAAGGCGTAGTGACGGCATATGTACCTTTGACATATTTGTACGTCATATCGTATATATTGCGAACCTTTGCAGTTGTTGATGTAGCGGCACGGCTGAAATCTCCTTCCCCGCCCTGCTGATAATACATTGAAACGCCGTTTTGCATACATCCGAGCTTATATGATTGTGCGAGATAGTCGGAATAACGTTCCGGTGCATCAGAGACGAGTTGCAGCTCAATTTCAACACCCATGCCGTACTTTTTTGCAATCGACATTGAGTCATAGCATGTGCCTTTAAGCGGTGAGCCGACTTCGGAATCGCCGTTGCCCGGGAAAGCATATCCGGACTGGAGCGCGGCAACATCAAAGCCAAGCTCATTTCCCTCCCAAAATCCGGGAGCGCCGTAAAAAGGAATCCATATTGCAGCATGGTCAAGAGAATGGCAGTATGAAGTAAAATATCTGATAAGATCCGGATCATAAGCCGCAGAAGAATATGCAACAGATTCGCTGTACCAATAAAATCCGGTAAGATTAAGATGCTTGAAATTCTGTTTTTCGAACTCGGAAGCGGAAAGATCAACAAACCACTTCACGATTTTCTTTGCATTTTCAAGATTATTCGGTGCGATGCGCGATGTGCCGTCAAGAGTTCCGAATGCCCTCGAAGCACGTGTTATAGTCGGAATTGTCATAAAGACGTTGACCTTGTAATCATCCGGAAGAGACAGCTTTTCTTTTATTGTGCCGACGAGCGTTTCAAGAGCCGTGAGGTTGACACCGTCATCCGCACCGATTGTATTTTCAAGATATGCTTCCCAGCCTTTCTGCGTCCTGAATGAACCGTCATCGGTATCGCCCGGAGCAAGGGGAAGAAAAAGGCAGGAATCAAAAAGAGTATCGGAATAGTTCTTTCCGGTCTTGTCAACATACGCAAACAGCGGAAGCATTTTGTCGGCGGAATGAGAGCCGATCTCATTGACAGTTCCATTATAGTATTTACCGTTGTAAATAAGAACAATATTGTCCGCACCGTCCATCAGCGGATTGTCCTTCGACGCAAACTTGTTCGGAAAGACTTCTTCTGCGTCGGGAGAATAAGAGTTCACAACATCCGGCTTGGTTTCCGTACCAATGACTTCAAACTCGTCCATATAGACAAAAACGTCACAGGTGAAATAAATTCTGACATAACGTGCGGAAAAATATCCGTCATCGGATTTGTATGAAACCGCAACACGTTCCTTGTTGGAAGAAGAGCATATCGAATCATCGCGATTTGCATAAACAGTATGGAAGAACTCTCCGTCGGCAGAAACCGCAAATTTCACAGTGCGCGGCGCCATGATGCCATACGCCTTTATGTTCAGAAATCCCGCTCTGAACTCGTTGACATAGACAGTCTTGCCGAGGTCAACAGTCACAGTACGGCTGAGTCCGCGGTAAAAGCTGACCCAGTTTGTCGAAATATCTGTTGCGTTGCCTTTTCTGCCGTCAGTCAAAGCGTATCCGTTGTCTGTATAGCGTTGTTTCGGGAAAGCATTATCGATATTCGCCTCAGTTGAAACGGAATACGTCTTCCCTTTTGCAAGATTACTGTCAGCGGCGGCAACACCGAATGATGTCAATGGTAGTAATGACATTGTACAAAGGAAAAACGCAACGCAAAATGCAAAAAGTTTCTTCATATGACATCCTCAAAGGTAATGCTCATCTGAGCCATGCACGTGATTATACCACATATAACTTCAATTTTCAAGTGTTTGTTCGTTATTTTTAATTATTTCTTTGTTGTTTTAAGCAATATGCACAATCGAATTCAGCCACTCATTTTGCAAAAGACTTCAAAACCGTTCTGCCGACACGTTTTATAAGCATCCATATTCTTTTGAACGCCGTGCGGACATGGTACGGTTTACACCGGAGCGTCACATAAATGCGATACCGTTTGTCCGCAACAGCATATTCTTTGTTTTTACGGATGAAGCCTGTCATTACGCCGATGACTCGCTCCTTCGGTATATTACGTTCAACGGCGACGCAGTTATCCCCCAAAATATCATAAGTGCCGTCCTTCACATCAATGATACGGTGCAGCACATACGCATCCGGAGGTCGCTTATATAAAACAACGTCCCATTTTTTCAGGGTTTCGCCCGGCTTCACCGCACGCAGTATAAATGCATCGCGTCCCTGTCTGATCAGCGGAAGCATACTTACACCAACATTTTTGTATGTCAGCGTGCCGTACCGCCCGAGGTATTCTTCAAATGTTATGCTGTTCATCGATCGCGCCGACTGAGCGGAGCTTGTCAATGACCGCCTGTGCGTCGCGTCTGAGCACTTCCTTCGGCGCGTCATACTTTTCAAACATTGCATCGACGATCGAGTCAAGCGTCGTTTCGCTTTTGAGCTGATCGACAATAAAAGCTGCTGTCTTGTTGCTGCGTATCAATCCCGATTCAATGTCAGATTGCGTAACCGAAACGGTGACATCAGCCTTATCCACCGGAGCGATTGTATATCCCCTGCAATATTCCTCGATGAAAGGATACAGATTTTCGATTTTAATGATGTGTTCTGCAATTTCGAAGTACATGATCGTTATTCCTTTTCGATAAGATCAGTATATCACATCATCGCAAAGAATGCAAGAAATATCGCATTTCAAAGCGATGTATGGCGTCGAAAAATGAGGAAAGGCGGGCTTTCGCCCGCCTCCACCGACTCGGTTTATATTCACTATATCAGTCGCGGTAATACTTGTAATACGCCATTACCGTGCGTTCTTTGCCCGTCACAAGGTCGGGAGCCGTGAGAGTCACACCCTCAAGACTCATGAATTCCCAAGCAACAAGCGTGTCCACCTTGGCGCAAAACAATGTTTTTTCACCGCATATTACCGAAAGCTCATCGTTATACAGAGAAATGAATCCGTCCTTGCCGATTACACGGTCGCTGTCCGCTTCCCTTTCAAGCACATAACGAAGTTTTTTGCCGTCGATTTTTTTCGCCATATAGCGCTTGAATTCGACGCTGTTTGTGTCCTTAGGTATTTTTTCTTTCCTGAAGTTAAAAAGAGACATGAGGATTATGCTTCAAAAAGCATTTTTCTGAAGTAATCGATTGTGTATCTCACGCCCTTATCTCCAAGCTCGCCCTGCCATGTTTCGGAGTGCGGCTCAATGGAGAGCATACCGTCATAATGGAACTTACGCAGAATCGAAAGGAATGCGCCCCAGTTGACAGTATCAAGTCCGGCAGGCGGGTCGTCGATACGCTGACCGTCGATATTGATTGTACCTTTCAGATGGATATGATAGAACTTATCACCGTAATGAGCCATTTCGCTGAGGTAATCTCTGCCGCCGTTGATGGAATGGCTGGGGTCAAACTTGATTCCGAGACCCTTCAGATGGTCATGAACGATGTCCCATTCATGAGGTTTATCAATATAGCTGTACCAATGGCAGTTATATGTGCAGATCTTTACGTCGCTGCCCGCATAATCCATCAGCGACTTGATGTAATTGATGGCGGCAGTGATGTTTGAATAGTACGAAAGACCGTCAACATAGTTAACACCGCAGATATATACGGGGCAACCGACCTTACGGCAGAAATCAATGAGGTCAAACTCATCCTGCTGTTCCTTTTTATTGAAGGAACCGTCGTCATTTATGCGGAATCTGCCCCAGCGACCGACGGCGCCGATCTTCACATCATATTCGGAAAGCGCAGCTTTTATGTCGTCAACATTTCCGGTCACATATGCGATATCGTCAGCGTTTACGTCAAATTCAGCATAGCCGAGTCCGAGATCCATGACATGTTTTATACCTGCTCTGTCATGAGAAGCAGCAATGATACCGAGATTCATCATAAATTAATATTGCTCCTTTATATTACGCCTCACGTCTTCATCCGTTTCGGACGCGAAATACATGGGGCGCTTTTTGGTTTCAAGGTACGTCTTTGAGAGATACATACCCAATATACCCATGCAAAACAATTGAATTCCGCTTACAAACAAAATTACGCACACAAGCGACGGCCAACCGGCAACGGAAGCGACGCCCGCGAACTGTCGCACAATAACAACAATAATACCGATAATCGAAATAAGGCAGAACAGGAATCCGAAAAATGAAGCTATCGACAGCGGCGCAGTCGAAAAAGCAACGATACATTCAAGAGAATACTTGAACAGTTTCCAGAATGACCATTTTGTCGTACCCGCGACACGCTGGACGTTTTCATATGATATCCATTTCGTGTTATAGCCAACCCAGTTGTAAATACCTTTGGTAAAACGGTTATATTCGGGGAGCGCAAGAATACTCTCCATAACACGGCGTTTCATCAGAACATAATCACGTGCACCGGAGACCATCTGCGTTTTTGAAATTTTGTTGATTATTTTATAAAAGCAACGCGCGAAAAAGGAACGTATCACCGGTTCACCCTTACGGGTGCTTCTCTTTGTTGCGACGCTGTCATAGCCTTCATTTTCGATATATCCGAGCATTTCGGGAAGCAGTGACGGCGGATCCTGCAAATCTGCATCCATCACGGCAATATAATCGCCTTTTGCGTGTTCAAATCCGGCAAACATCGCCGATTCCTTGCCGAAATTGCGTGAGAACGAAACGTATCGGACTCTTTTATCTTTCAACGCGAGCTCTCGCAGAATTCTCAGAGTTCCGTCCTTTGAGCCGTCATTGATAAAAAGAAATTCAAAGTCAACAGCCTGCATCTCCGCAGCAACACGCGATATTTCGGCGTAAAAAAACGGCAGGGCTTCTTCTTCGTTATAGCACGGTACGATTGCTGTAAGCAATTTTCGCTTTTCTGACATTTCGCTTTACCTCATTGCCGGTTTCAGCCGGTTATAAGTCTGTCAATTTCCTTTGCGAGCGAATAGAAATATGAATCCGAAACTCCGCTTGCGGAGTTTGTCTTTGTGTAAATTGCGACGATGTACGGCTCATTGCCGAGCACAACGCCGGATTCATGTGAGCAATAGGTGGAAGAACCGGGTTTTGTATGGCAATCCTTCCCGAGGGCGGGGCTGAGCTTTGAATAGCTGATGTCAAAAAGATCCCACAGCCATTTCCCTGTCTGCCCGTTGTCTTTAAATGAATAGATCTGACTCCACCACAAAACGGCGCTTCTTGCGTTAGACTCAGGCCACACGGTATTCTGGGTCAACGGTATGTTACAGTTCATACGGTCGAGCATATCGAAAAATCCGGACGTGCCGAGCGTGTTCGCAAGCATCTTGTGAGCAATATTGTCGCTTTTTGAAATCGAATACTCAACAAGAGTTTTGATCTTATAATGAGTGCCGAACGAGCTGTTTTTGATTATGCCGGAGCCGGCGATATAATTATTGGAAGTATAAGCAACCGACTTCCGGTCATCAAGCTTTCCTTCGCTGATGAGCTTTGCAACATAAAGACAAAGCGGTGCTTTGATTGTGGAGCAGGACTGGAAGTACATATCAGGCTGATATGCGATAGCCGCACCGTCGCTGATTCTGACAGCAAGGAAGCCGACCTCCATGCCCGCTTTGCTTATGAGCGTTTCGAGCGCCGTAGTGTCACCCGAAATCTTTCTGCCCGTACCGCCGTCAAAAGTCTGAAGCGATTTTTCATCAAATGAAAGAAGCTGTATGGCACGGTCCAGTGCTGACGATGTCACATCAACTTTGGACGACGACAGCGTCACGCCGCTGCTCATGAGATATGAACGCGTTGCCGAATCCGCAAGGTCATCAACAGATTCAAGACCCGTTGCAAGGTATGCGGGGCTGTCACTGTTGTTTTTGATGGTGGAAACGGAAGCAGGCTCATCCTGGAATACAGTGACTTCCTGAATTCCGCTTACGGTGTTCATTATTTCAGTGTATGGCATTGCACCGATATCCGCATCAACACTGTACGTTGCATACGGTGACGGGATTATTGCAATGATAAGGGCTATGACCATAAGAACCGCGATTGCGATGCAAATGATTTTTTTATAGTCGATTCGTAATTTCTTTAATTTATTCTGCATTACTGTCTCCGGGATTGCTGTGGATACGATATTCTAAAATATCTCAAATAATACTACCACAAAAATGCCGTTTTGTCAACACCGATTTATCTTTCTGTTCCGATTGCTTTTAAAAAGTAAATTCTCAAAGTAAATTCCGGAGCAAACACTAGTGGGGGTTCACCAACGTTTTTGCATTGGCGCCATAATACGGTCGGTTTGTTTATCATGTTACGCATCTTTCCCGTTACCTTATTGATACAAACATTTATTTATATCTTAATTCAGGTGTTGACAAAAGAGTATTATTGCTGTAATATTAATAGAGCTTATTGTCGTATTTGCGATGTTTAACATGGGGAGCAGAGATGTTTCCGAATATTGGGAACTGATCGCATTGTTTTCAAAAATGACCTCATTGTATCTCTTCAGATGTATGGGCGATTTTACTACGATACGCAATAACATAACAATGGGCGCGTGCGGATTTACCGATAAAGAAATTGCAGATGCCGCAACAAAAGCCAACTGTGATTTTTTGAACGATTTCGAAAAGCCACTGGATGTATCTATAGGCAAAGAGATCTATCCGGAAGCAATTGAACTGTCAGGAGGTCAATCGCAAAGAATTGCGCTTGCACGCTGTTTCCTCTCCCGTTCATCACTGATTCTTTTGGACGAGCCTACGGCAGCAATAGATCCGATTTTTGAAAAGTCTCTCATTGCTCACCTTCTCGAGGTTATGTCCGCAAAGACTTCGGTGATTGTAACGCACAGACTTGATATAACACAATTCATTGACAGAATTTATGTCATGGAAGACGGCGGAATCGTAGAATCAGGTAACTTCAATGAACTGATGTCTAAAAAAAGCATCTTCAAGGACATGTATGAAAGCCAAAGGGGAATCAAAGTGTGAATACGTTAATCACTTTCGACATAAAAGTTCCTCAAAAGCTCAAGAAAACGTGAGAAAAACGACGAAAGCACTTGAAAAAGCGCTAATCAAGTGGTACAATATGTCTAACAAGTCAGCGTATCGCACTTCTAATTTGTTTTTCTTGATAACGTGGATGCATACGTCGATCATTTTTAATACGCCGAAGGAGTCGCTAAAGTGTCACGAAGAACAAAGAGCATCATTGTCATTTTGTTAATTGTAATAATTCTTTGCATCTGCATGACTGTATGGGCAGTGTTCTTCAGAGAAACTGATCGCCCTGTACTCATACCGGATCACGCGCCCGAGGAAATTGAAAAGAACGCCGAACCCATATCCGGTGAAAGTGATGTCAGTAAAATCGACACTCCCGAAGGAGGCGGCGCGATCGGCATACAGTACGCAAATGAAGCATTTATCGATCTTTCCGACAATACAGTATATCTCCAATACATTAACCCCGGAAAATCAACGCAGAATACCGTGATATGCGTTGAAATACAAGGCGAAATAATTGCACGTTCCGGATTGATTTTGCCCGGGCACAAGCTGAAAGTCCTTCCTCTTATCGATGGCGCTTCAAAACGTCTCAGCCCGGGAGGATACAAAGCACAATTCCGCATTTTAAGCTATAATCCGAAAAGCGGAGAAAAATCAATGATCGATGCAGTGGCGGATGTGTATATCACCGTCAAAGAATAAATCACATTAAAAGGAGCGAACTGACAATGAAAAAGCTTTTTTCAACAATGATTGCCCTTGCAATGCTCGCGGCAACACCGCTGACCGTCTTTGCCACCGGCAGCAGTAGCAACACAGGCGGAAACACCGAAATCGATGTAAACGGCAAGTATATCGAAGGCAACGCCGCAACAATGATATCTGTTGATATTACATGGGACGACATGAGCTTCGAATACAACGACGGCGAGAGAACATGGGATCCGAACAAGCATGAATACATCACTTCCGGCGGATCATGGACGAACGAGAAGAAAACCGTAAACGTTAAAAATCACTCAAATACCGCTGTCAAAGCGGAATTCTCCTTTGCAAGCAGTCTTGACGGAATCACCGGTTCATTCGACAACAAAACGCTCCAACTCGAAACAGCCGTCGGAAAAGCTGTCGAAAACGCCCCAGCCGCTTCAACCAATTTCGGCATTTCGGGAAGTAAGATCAATACCGACGCAAAGCTCGGTACTATCACACTTAACATCTCAGCAGATACGAATTCTGATGTTACCGTGCCCGAAGAATCTTCAGATGTAAAACTTGAACAAAACACATCCGGCGTTACCTCTCAGGGCGACGGCATCACAACATATGAGCAGCTTGCAAAGGCTATTAAAAACGGCGGAGATATCAAGCTTGATGGCGATATCAAAATTACTAATCCAATTGCAATAGAAGGTTCAGTGACAATCGATTTGAATAATCATACCTTAATCGGAAACATCGGAAGCAGTGGCACAATGTTCACCGCCGGTGAAGGAACATTTCTCACACTGTCGAACGGCAATATTGAACTAAGCGAAGGTTGTTGTGTTTCTGCCAATAGTGCGCAAAAAGTCAAGTTCAGCAAATGCAATGCAAACATCAGCACAGGAATGCTGTGTAGTAGCATTAGTTCGATGATAGCTCTTGACGAATGTGAGGTTACCGGAAACGGAACGCTGATAGAAATGAGCTCAGCATCAAAGCTTGATTTTATCAGGAAGAATTCTTTTATCGGTGAAGTTTCAAAAGGAAGTGACTGCCTAATAACCATCTCCAATGGAGTTGGTAGCATATTTGGCTTTAACCCTAAAGATTTCATAAGCGATGATGTAACCAGTGAAAGAAACGGTGCAGATAACACTTGGACCGTTGTGGGATAATTTATCAAAAGCACCTTTCGGGGTGCACCGATCCATGAAAAACGGACAATGACAAAAGAGCCCTCCTATGGTGTAATAAAAGAAAGCCATAGGAGGGATTTTTTATGCCAAGAGAATACAGTCATATCAAGGAATATGAAAAGGCAATACCGAAGTTAAAGGAGCAGGGAATCTCCCGTGCCTGTTCAAAATATGTTTCATTTGCCGCCTTGTAACTCATTTCCGTTAATCCTCTCAATATTAATTGGTATTCCGGGAACGGCAAAAGCATCATAACATTTTTTCAATCACATATCAAGGCATAATAAAGCACTGGCGAAAAAACAGTATTTTACTGAAAAAACCACTCGTAAAAACAAGTGGCTTTCCATGGTGCAGCAAGGCAAGGCAATCCAAATCCGAACCGTTTTTGTTGCTGATAGCTTCCTGCAATTCCGCAAGGGTGATGGTTTTCGTGCCCTCCTTGTAGTTGAAGGTGATCACCATTTTATCATCGTACAGGAAAATCGCATTGATGAAGGTGTCAATGAGCATCTTGCGGTGGCTCTGTTGCCGCACGTCCAGCTTGCGGAAGCGGTGGAGCCAGAAGGTCATAAACTCCGCGCTGACCTTGGGCTTTGCCAGCTTTTCGCAGGCAAGCCTGTTCTCAAGCTCATCGCGGCGGTTTTCCAGCTCCTCCAGCCGCTCCTTTGTGGAGCGCGTCAGGATGCCCTGCTGGATGGCGTTGAGCAGATTGCTGATGGCGGTTTCCGCTTCACGGAGCTGCTGCTCATACAGCGGCACGTTCACATTGTCCCTGTCCTGCAAGTCCATCAGCATGGATACGATGGCCTCGATTGCCTTGTCGTCCATGACCATTTTCATGGTTTCACCGACCACCAAATCCTCGATCCATTCTTTCCTGACGGGCTTCTTGTGGCACTCGGTGCGCTTCTTTTTGACCGACACACACTTGTAGTAGTGATGCACCTTTCCCGTGCGGCTTGTGCCGCTCTCGCCGCAGAGATAGGCGCCGCAGTAGCCGCAGAACAGCTTGGTGGTCAGCAGATAATCGTCCTCGGCCTTGTGACGCGCCGGGGCCTTTTTGTTCTTCGCCAGCTTCTCCTGCACCCGGTCAAAGAGGTCTTGCGGTACGATGGCGGGGATGCCGTCCGGCACGATCACATCGCGGTATCGGAACTCCCCGATATATCGCCGGTTGTGGAGTATATGCCCCACGCTGTTGAAGGTCATTTTCTGCCCCCGCGTGTTGGTAAGCCCCTGCTCGTTCAGCCAATTCATAATGGAGGAAATGGTTTCTCCGCCGTCATATCGCTTGAAGGCTTCCAGCACGAACAGCGCGGTCAGCGGGTCGATCTTGAAGTGCTGCTCCGCGTCGATCACATAGCCAATGGGCATCGTGCCGCCGTTGAATTTGCACTTGAGGGCGTTGTCCGTCATGCCGCGAACGACCTTTTCCGAAAGGTCGGCGGAGTAGTATTCCGCATAGCCCTCAAGGACGGATTCGAGAATGATGCCCTCCGCCCCCTCTGAAATAATCTCGGTGGCGGATACCACCTTCACGCCGTTCTTTTTAAGCGTGGCCTTGTACCGGGCGCTGTCATAGCGGTTTCGTGCGAACCTGTCCAGCTTCCAGACGATCACTATGTCAAACAGCCGCTTGCCGCTGTCCTTGATCATGCTCTGGAACTCCGGGCGGTTATCGGTCTTTGCAGAATACGCGCGGTCGATGTAATGCCGCAATACCGTGATTCCGTTTTTCTCGGCAAAGGCGGCACACTCGCGGAGCTGCCCTTCGATGGATTCTTCTCGCTGGCTGTCCGAGGAATAGCGGGCGTAGATCACAG
>ERZ827440.738-NODE-738-length-42263-cov-4.359055_pt1 | contig 42263 bp, 43 predicted proteins | sample MGYA00519774_ERZ827440 | MGnify/ENA primary metagenome ERZ827440 (study PRJEB31778, sample SAMEA3449302) | human gut metagenome | biome: human gut; feature: human-associated habitat; material: faeces | place: United Kingdom | collected 2010/2012 ... | reverse complement strand
AAGCTGCAGATGGAGATATAGAAAGAGCAGAAAAAGGAATTATATATATTGATGAAATAGATAAAATTACAAGAAAATCTGAAAATCCATCAATAACAAGGGATGTAAGTGGTGAAGGTGTTCAACAAGCATTATTGAAAATTGTTGAAGGAACTACTGCATCAGTTCCACCTCAAGGAGGAAGAAAACATCCACATCAAGAATTTATACAAATAAATACAGAAAATATATTATTTATTTGTGGTGGAGCATTTGAAGGATTAGATAATCTTATAAAAGACAGAACAGGCAAAAAATCAATAGGATTTGGAACAAATCTTCAAGAAAACAAAAAAGAAGACGAAAACGAAATTTTAAAACAACTATTACCACAAGATTTATTAAAATTTGGTTTAATTCCAGAATTTGTAGGTAGACTTCCAATAATAGCTACTTTAAAAGAGCTAGATAAGCAAGCTTTATTAGATATTATAACTAAACCTAAAAATTCTTTGGTAAAACAATATAAAAAATTATTTGAAATAGATCATGTTGATTTAGAATTTGAAGACGATGCATTAGATGCAATTGTTGATAAGGCAATTGAACGTAAAACCGGAGCAAGAGGACTACGTTCAATATTAGAAGAAATTATGAGAGATATTATGTTTGAAATACCTTCAAATCCAAAGATTGAGAGATGTATTATAACTAAAGATACAATAAAAAAAGGTGGAAAACCTGAATTAATTATAAATGAAAACAGAAACTTGGAAGATATAGAAAGACCAAAAAGAAAATCTACAAATAAAAAAGTAGAAACTGCATAAAATTATTGCATTTAAAAAATTGGTATGTTAAAATATTACAAGTGAAGAGAAAAATTACGAAATGAGGGATAAAAGAAATGGGAATAGTAAAAAACATAGTAGTAGTATTATATATAATAGTTTGTGTAGCTTTAATAATATTAGCAACAATTCAAGCAAAAGATAGCCAAGGTGCTTCAGGAGCAATAACAGGGTCTACAACAAACAATTTCTATGAAAAAAACAAAGGTAGAACAAGAGATGGAGCTTTAAAAAAAGCAACTGTATTATTAGGAGTATTTTTTGCAATAGGTTCAATAGGATTAAGCTTTTTATATTTAATGTAATTATATAAAAAGGAATAACATAATTTGAATTGTATTAAAATGATAAAAGGAGGTTACATTAATATATGTAATCTCCTTTTGATTTTACATAAATAAGTTAAAAAAGTATTGGAGGAAATTATGGAAGAACAAAAACAGAAAATATTAGATTTTATGTCAGAAAAAGCATATGTTCCAATGAAGGCAAAACAAATAGCTAATATTATGAATGTTCCAAAACAAGAATATTCAAATTTCATCTTAATTTTAAAAGAGCTATTGAAAGAATATAAAATACAAGTCACAAAAAAAGGAAAATATGAATTATTAGATAATAAAAAATATAAAACTGGAAAATTAAGTGTTAATGAAAGAGGTTTTGGTTTTATAAAAGTTGAAGGCGAAGAAGACGAAATATATGTTTCTGGAAGAAATAAAGGAAATGCTCTAAATGGTGATAATGTATTAGTAGAAATAATCGAAGATTCAAGTAAAAATGGACACAAAGAGGGGAAGATAATAAAAACTTTGACACATGAAAAAGATACTTTAGTAGGAATATTTGAATTAAGCAGAAATTTTGGTTTCGTTGTTCCTGATGATAAAAAGTTTGGCTCTGATATATTTATATCAAAGAAGAATTTTGGAGGAGCGAAGAATAAAGAAAAAGTAGTAGTAAAATTAACAAAATATCCAGAAAAAGGAAGAAAAGCAGAAGGTAAAATAATTGAAGTCCTTGGAAGTGTCGATATGGCAGGAATGGACATGTTATCATTAATAAAAGAATATGATTTACCATATGAATTTCCGGAAGAAGTAATAAAAGAAGCAAGAGCAACAGAAACATCAATTTCTGATGAAGAGCTAAAAAATAGATTAGATTTAAGATCAAAAATTATTTTCACAATAGATGGAGAGGATGCTAAAGATTTAGATGATGCAGTATGTGTTGAAAAAAATAAGTCCGGAACATATGAACTAATTGTAAGTATTGCAGATGTAAGCCACTATGTAAAAGAAAAGTCAAATTTAGATAAAGAAGCGATAATAAGAGGAACAAGTATATACATGATGGACAGAGTAATTCCAATGTTGCCCAAAGAATTATCTAATGGAATTTGTAGTTTAAATGCAAAACAAGATAGACTTGCAATTTCTGTAATAATGGAAATTGATAAAAATGGAAAAGTTATAACATCAGATATTCAAAAAAGTGTTATAAAGGTAACTGAAAGAATGTCATATACAGATGTATACAATATTATTCAGCAAGCCAATAATGAAGAAATATCAGAAGAAAACTCGAAAAAAATAAAAAAATATGAGAAGTATACAAGAGAATTTTTATTAATGGAAGAGCTAGCTGAAATTTTAAAAGCCAAAAGAGCAAAAGATGGTAGTCTAGAATTAGATGTACCAGAAAGCAAAATAATTCTTGACAAAAATGGTGTAGCAATTGATGTAAAAAAATATGAAACAAATTTTGCAAATGAAATAATAGAGCAATTTATGCTTATAACAAATGAAGTTGTTGCAGAAAAATTTTACTGGTTAGAAGCTCCATTCATATATAGAGTACATGAAGTTCCAGATCCAGATAAAATTAGCGAGTTAAATAAATTTTTATTTAATTTAGGTTATAAAGTAAAATATAATAAAGAAAATATTCATCCAAAAGCTTTTGCTGAAATATTAGAGCAAGTAAAAGGCAAACCAGAAGAAAGGGTAGTTTCAAATTTAATATTGAGAACACTAAAATTGGCAAGATATGAAAGTACAAATAAAGGACATTTTGGTATTGCAAGTAAATATTATTGTCATTTTACATCTCCTATAAGAAGATATCCAGATTTATTTATTCACAGGATTATATCAATGTATATAAAGAATAATTATAATTTAAGTGATGATATTATAAATAAATATTCAGAACAATCTGTAAAATATGCTGAAAGATCATCAGATAGAGAAAAAATAGCTCAAAAGGTAGAAAGAGAAAGCGAAGATATTAAAAAAGCTGAATATATGCAAAGTAAAATTGGAAATGAATATGAAGGTGTTATTTCTAGTATTACTTCATTTGGTATGTTTGTAGAGCTAGAAAACACAGTAGAAGGATTAATTAGATTTGAAAATTTAGGTAATGAATATTTTATATATAACCAAGAAAATAAAATATTAATTGGAGAGCAATCAAATACAATTTATAAAATTGGACAAAAAGTGAAAATAAGAGTAATAGAAGCTAATAAAGAGCTTAGAAGAATTTCATTTGAATTAATTGATGATGAATCTGAAGAATAAATTAAAAAGAAAAAAATATAATTAATTATGAATTAGTTAAAAACAATCGAAAATAATTGAAATGTAAACTAAAACAGTATACCAGATAACAAAAAAAGTTTACGATTGATATTATTTTCGATTGTTTTTGTCAAAACACTTGCAAAAATCTCCTATATTATGTATAATAATACATGCATACTATTTTATGGAGGAAGAAAATGGAAGAGTTAGATTTAAAAAAATTAATTAATATTTTTTGGAACAAAAGACTACATATTATAGTAATTTCAGTAATTGCTATTATAATAGGAACAATTTATTCATTTTACTTTGTGACACCTAAATATGAGGCGTATACAACTGTTGTATTAGTAAAAGATGCTACAAATGGTGAGGAAACAACCACTCAAACAATAACATCATCAGATATAGGATTAGCACAAAATTTAATTGGCACATACAGCAAATTAGTAAAAAGTAAAAGTGTTTTAAGACAAGCTATTAATAATTTGCAAATAAATGAAACCGAAGATACACTAAAGAATAAAATAACAGTAAGCGAAATAGAAGATTCAGAAATGATAAAGATAGCAGTAAAAGATGAAAATCCAGTACAAGCTATGAGAGTTGCAAATGAGGTAACTAATGTATTTGCTAAAACTGTAACAAATATTTATAAAATAAATAATGTTTATACAGTTGATGAAGCTGAAGAACCAATAGTACCTTGTAATGTAAATCATATAAAGGATGTAATAATTTTCTTAGTTATAGGTATTGTTTTATCAATAATATATGTATTAATATCAAATATGTTTGATAACACAATAAAGGATGCAGATGATATAGAAAGTAATAGTGAACTTATTACATTAGTTTCAATACCTTTCGTAAACGAAGATAGTAAAAGAGGGGGAATATACTAAAATGAAAAATGAGCTAATAACATTTGTATCACCAAAGACACAGATTTCAGAAGTATTTAGAACTTTAAGAACTAATATACAATTTATGAATGTAGATGAAGGATTAAAATCACTATTAATAACAAGTACAGTACCAGGTGAGGGAAAAAGTTGGATAGCATCAAATTTAGCTGTAACTTTTGCACAAGCAGGAAAAAAAGTTTTAATAGTTGATGCTGATATGAGAAAAGGTAGACAACATAGTATATTTGAAGTTAATAATGATAAAGGATTATCAAATTATTTAATAATGACAACAAAAAATGAAAGCCTAAACTCAATAGGGGACTATATTCAAACTACAATGATTGATAATTTATATATAATGACAGCAGGAATGATACCACCAAATCCATCAGAATTGTTAACTAGTCAAAAAATGATAGACTTAATAAACTACCTTGAGCAAATATTTGATATAGTAATATTTGATGGGACGCCAAGTACAATTGTAACAGATGCAATAATATTATCTAAATTTGTTGATTCAACATTAATTGTTTCTGCGCATAAGGAGACAAAAATTGATGATTTAAATCAAGTAAAAAGAAATATAACAAATGTTGGTGGAAGAATTGCAGGTGTTGTTGTGAACAAAATGCCTGTTAATAAAAAAGAAAATTCAACCGGATATTATTATGAAAATTCAATTGTAACAAGCAAAAGAAGTTGGGGAACACCATCAAAACAAAATAATAAAAAGAAAATAGAAGAAGCTGAAATAAATGCTGTAAAAAGAAAATTAAGTGAAGTAGAAAAATCAAATAGTCAACATGAGGAAAAGAAAGAGTCTGTTGATATAAATGCAGTGCTAAAACAGTTAAGTCAATATTTGGAAGATGACAAAAAATAGAGGTTAAGATAAATGATAGATATACATTGCCATATTCTTAATAACGTAGATGATGGATCAGATTCCATAGAATGTACAATACAGAATTTAAAAAAAGCAGAGCAGGCGGGTTTTTCAAATATAATATTAACACCACATTATATAGAAGATTATTATGAAAATAAAATAGAAGTAATAAAACCTAAAATAAATGAACTTAAAAAAATCGTATATGATCAAGAAATATTAGTAGAATTACATCCAGGAAATGAAATTCTGTTAACAGATAATACACCAGATTTAATATTAAATTCACAAATTTCAACATTAGCTAATAGTAGATATGTTTTATTTGAATTGCCTTTTTCTAATAGAATGTTAAATATAGATCAAATTATATATAAGATTAAAGCTAATGGATATATACCAATACTTGCACATCCGGAAAGATATGCATATATTCAAGAAAATCCAAATAATTTGATAGAAATTATTAAATTAGGTGTTTTAATTCAATCAAACTATGGAAGTTTTATAGAGCAGTATGGAAAAAAGGCTAAAAATACAGTGGAAATTTTATTAAAAAATAAATTAATAAATTTTTTAGGTTCAGATACGCATAAACATGGTTTTATATATGAAAATATTAATGAGATATTAAAGAAAATTAAAAGTTTAACTCACGATAATCGATATATAAACGAAATAACAACAACTAATCCCCAAAAAATTTTAAATGATATAGATATCGAAATTAGAGTGCCAAAAAGAATGGGGGAAGAGAAAAAATTTTTGTTTTTTTAAAATAAATGTAATCAGTTTTTGATTACATTTATTTTTTAATATGGATACCTTTCAAAAAGATATTTAATAAATAAATTATAATTATCATCTTTTATATTAATAAAGACACCAGGATCAATACTAATCCACATTTTAATTTGCGGAAATTTAGCACTATTATCAACAAATGCAGCAATAATATCTGCCATTTCAATGGGATTTGAATAGTAATTTTCCCATGTATATGAATTATCATAAAATGTTGAAACATTAAAAAAATGGTTTAAAAATTTATTAAGTTCAGTATAATTATTACTATAAAGTCTTATTATATTATTCATAAAAATCTCCTAAAATATTTAAATTTATTATTTGTTTTTTTTTTATTATATATTCAAAAGAATAAAATCCAATTTTTGTGAAAAAATAAATATATAATAAATGAAGAGGTGATAAAAATTAAAAGGAAAATATTATATGGCCTAATTATAATAATGGCAATAATCTTATGTTTTAGTGGATGCAAAAGGAAAAATGAAAAAAATCAAACAATTGATGATAAAATAGCAATTGAAATTAAATTTTTAGATAAAGAAATTTCAAAATTTGCAGATATAGTTACAGGAAATATGGAAACTAGTTATGAAATAGAAGAGGAAAAAACAAATATAAAATCAACAGATGAAAATAATAACGAGAGCAATAGCTCTAGTGAGAACAGTCAAGATAGTTCAGATGAATTATCAAAAAAAAGTGAAGAAAATTCAGAGGGCAGTCAAGAAGTACAAAGTAAACAATCATTGTCAGATAAAAAAGATGAAGAGATAACAATAATGTCTATGCAAAATAGTGGAGATAATTCTGTAAAAGATGATGATTGGGAAAAAATAAAAATTGATATAGAAAATTTATATACATCATGGGCTGTAATAGAAAATGATATAAGTACAAAAGAGAATATTAATAAAGAGGAAATTAAAAAAATTGATAAAAATTTTGACAATTTATTGTTGATATCAATTGAAAAAAATAAAAATAATTTTATGAAAGAAACAGTGGATTTTTACAATAATATTATAAATATTGCCGAAAAAGTAAATTATGATAAAAATAAATTGTATATTTTGAAAGTGAAGAAAAAATTATATGAAGTATATTATAATATAGAGGAAAAAGATTGGGATAGTGCTAAAAATAATATTATATTGGCAAATGATTATTCAAATCAAATAGAAAATTTGGAAGAAAAGGTTAAAATTTTATTGAAAAATATAACAAATAGTATAGAGCAAGAAAGCAAAGAAGTGTTTATAGTTAAATATTCTAATATAATAAATGAATTGAATTATGTTGATTAGATTATGCATATAAATGTTTTTTATAACCATTAAAAAGATATTATAAAAATTCCATTATTTATTGGTGTGCCTTTTATTGACTAGTGTTAGTTGCTCTGTGTACCCGCAATAGCAAGGGTACACAATTTTTTATGTTCTAAAGCCTTCAAGTTTAAGAGAATTGTTCAAACGAATGCGAGTTACAGATATCCTCTTATGCAAAGCACATGCCATGGAATTTATATAATATCTTATATGCTCTCTGTATGTGATAGTATTTATGTAGAATTTTGGTGAAAATTAAGAACTCTATTTGCTTTATAAAGTATTAATTGCATTTCTTGCAAGTTCATCACATCTATTATTTAATTCATTAGTACTATGTCCTTTAACCTTATTAAAAGTAACGTCATGAATTTTAGTCAAATTATAAAGCTCTTGCCAAAGATCTTTGTTTTTTACAGGCTCATTATTAGCTGTTTTCCAACCTTTTTTTAACCAATTATAAATCCAACCTTGTTTAAAACAATTAACAACATAAGCACTATCACTATATACATTAACTTTACAAGGGTGTTTTAAAAGTTTTAATCCTTCAACAACAGCAGTAATTTCCATAATATTATTAGTAGTATTAGCAGAAGCACCTGAAATTTCTTTCTTAATATCTTTATAAATAAGAATAGTACCCCAACCACCAGGGCCCGGATTACCAGAACAAGCACCATCTGTATAAATTGTAACTTCATCCATTATTTTATCAAATCCTTTCCAAATAACTATTGTTATATTCACATTTTTATGATATTATAACAGTAAATTTTGAATACAACAACATATTTAACAAAAATATTTATTTTGTGGAAAAGGGGGATACAAAAAATGAAAGAAAATAGAGTTCTAGGTATCATAGCAGAATATAATCCTTTTCACAATGGCCATATGTACCATTTACAAAAAGCAAAAGAGCAATCAGGTGCGAAATATTGTATATGTGTTATGAGCGGAAACTTCGTACAAAGAGGTAACACATCAATAGTAAATAAATGGAAAAAAGCAGAAATGGCACTTTTAAATGGAGTAGATTTAGTAATAGAGCTTCCTACAATATATAGTGTAGCTAGCGCAGAAGGATTTTCTTTAGGAGCAATAAAATTATTAAATAATCTAAAAATAGTAGATGCAATATCATTTGGAACAGAAACAAGTGATTTTGCAGCATTAAATAATATATCAAGTATAGTAAATGAAGAGCCAATGAAATATAAAAGCATATTAAATTCAGAGCTAAAAAAAGGGCTATCATTTCCAAAAGCAAGAGAAAATGCTTTAATGTTGTATTTAAACGATAACAAAAGGTATGACAATATTCTAAATACACCTAATAATATATTAGCAATAGAATATTTAAAAGCACTAAAGAAAATAAAATCGATAATACAACCAATTCCAATAAAACGTGAAAAGGTGTACTACAATGATAATGTAATAGTTGATGAATTTGCAAGCGCAACAGCAATAAGAAAATTGCTTAAAAATGAAGAATTTAGTGAAATAAGAAAAGTAGTACCAAAAAGTACATATCAAATTTTAGAAAAAGAAACAGAACTTGGAAATGTTGTATTAGATTTATCAAGATATGAAAAAGAAATAATTTATAATTTAAGACGAATGACAGTAAGTGAAATTGCAGAATTACCAGATGTAAATGAAGGTTTGGAACACAGCTTAAAAAATGCAGCTAATTACTCAAATGATATAACAAACCTTATAAATATTGTAAAAACCAAAAGATATACAGTAACAAGAATACAAAGAATATTAATATGTGTATTATTAGGAATAACAAAAAGAGATGTTGGAATGGCAAAAAAAACAGAGCCATATATACGAGTTTTAGGATTTAATGAAAAAGGTAAAGAGCTAATATCAAGAATAAATAAACAAAATCCAAAGGCAACTGTTATAACATCAGTAAAAAAATTCCAAGATAAAAATAATAACAATAAAAATAGCAAAATATATAAAAGATTATTAGACATAGATATATTTTCAACAAATGTATATACAATGGCATGTAAAAGCGAATCTTTGGCTAATTTAGATTATACAAAAAATATGGTAATACTGTAATAACATAAGAAAATGATAGGACAATAGGAGGAAAAAACAAATGAACGAAATTTTTGCAGATTTACATGTGCACATAGGAAGAAGCGAAAATGGAAAGCCAATAAAAATAACAGCAGCAAGGTCATTAAATTTTGCAAATATAGCAAAAGAATGTGCCGAAAGAAAAGGAATAAGTGTAGTAGGAATAATAGATTGTGCATCACCATATGTAATTGAAGATATAGAAAACTTTTTAGCAACAGGTGAAGCATATGAAATAGAAGATGGTGGAATTATATACAAAGATAAAGTATGTATAATTTTAGGAAGTGAAATAGAAACTTCTGAAAAAAATGAAAAAGGAAAAACTGGAAGTGCACACAATTTATGTTATTTTCCAAAACTGGCGGACATAAAAGCATTTTCAAAAGAAATGAGTACACATATAAGTAATATAACATTAAGCTCTCAAAGAGCCGATATATCAGCATATGATTTAATAGATATAGTAGAAAAATACAATGGTGTATTAATTCCAGCGCATGCATTTACACCACATAAAAGTTTTTATGGAAATTGCACAGATAGATTAGAAAAAATATTCAAAGAAAAATATGACAGAATACCAGCAATAGAGCTAGGATTAAGCTCTGATACTTTTTTAGCAGATACAATATCTGAACTTGAAAATAAATCATTTATAACTAATTCTGATGCTCATTCATTACCTAAAATAGCAAGAGAATACAATAAAATGCTAGTAAAAGATATCAGCTATAAAGAAATATTAAAAGCAATAAAAAATGAAGATGGAAGAAAAATAATAGCAAATTATGGATTAGACCCAAAACTTGGAAAATATCATAGAACATTTTGCGAAGATTGCAATATGCCAGTAATTGGTGAAGCACCAGTACTAAAGTGTGATAGATGTAATGGAACAAATATTACAATGGGAGTTTATGATAGAATAGAAATAATAAAAGACAAAAAAGAAACAAAAAGCCCAGCAAACAGACCTCCATATATTTATCAAATTCCACTAACATTTATGCCAGGAGTTGGAGGAAAAACAATAGAAAAACTATTATCAAATTTTGAAACAGAAATGAATATTTTACACAAATTATCAAAAGATGACATAGAAGCAGTAGTTGGAAGTAAAATGGCAGATGTAATAGTAAATGCAAGATCAGGAAACATGAATATCCAAGCAGGTGGAGGAGGAGTATACGGAAAAGTAACAGCTCCTAAAAAGGAAAAGATTGGATAAATATTTACAATAAAGAATAATCAGAAAAAATAATAAACAAAACCACTTAACAAAAAAGAACTCATTGTTCTATTTCAAAAATCATATGAATAAAAATTATGTATAAGATTTTTAAAAATATGGAGGAACAATGAGAAACAAAAGAAAATTTGCAAAAAGCAAAAATAAAATAATACAAATAATAGAAAATCATGTAAGTAAAAATATAAAAGAATATGCAATATCAATATTAGTTTTTTTTATAGGAATTATTATAGGAGTTATGATATTAAATAGTTCAAATGCAGAAAATCAAAAAGACATATCTGGTTACATAAATGAGTTTATACAAACAATAAAAAATAATGAATATCAAATAGATACAAAAAAATTGTTAATAAATTCAATAATGTCTAACTTAAAATTAGCATTAATTATTTGGATTTCTGGTTCAACAATAATTGGAATACCATTAGTATATGGTTGTTTAGGATATAAAGGAATATGTATAGGATATTCTATATCTGCAATAATTGCTGTATTAGAAAAAGGAAAAGGCATAGTATTTGCGATAAGTTCGATGTTATTACAAAATATTATCGCAATTCCATGTATATTAGCATTAACTGTAAGTTCAATAAAAATGTATAAATCAACAATGAAGGAAAGGAATAAAGAAAACATAAAGTATGAAATATATAGACATACAATGTTCTCTTTATTTATGACGATTGGACTAATAATATCATCAGTAATAGAGGTTTTTGTAACAACAAATATAACGAATAATATTATAATAAATATTATTTAAGAAATATAAAAAAAACTATTTACAATTAAAAGTTATTTTGATATAACATATGTAGTTTATGTAAATTATAAAAATAAAGGTAGGGAGAACTAAAATGGAAAAGCAAATTAACAATTTTTTAGAATTTCTTCAAAAAGATAAGAAATTAACAAATAACACATTACAGTCATATAAAAGAGATATAAATCAATATGAAGAATATATTAATAAAAAACAATTAGATTATTCAAAAGCAGATGAAACAACAATAAAAGATTATTTAGAATATCTACAAGAAAATGGAAAAAAAACATCCACAGTATCAAGAAATTTAGCTTCAATTAGGTCTTTTTATCAATATGAAGTAAGAATAAAGGATATAAATGAAGATCCAACAGCCAATGTACAATCACCAAAAATAGAAAAAAGAATACCAAATGTATTATCAACAAAAGAAGTAGAATTATTGCTAGAACAACCAACAGATACTGACTTAAAGGGAATAAGAGACAAAGCAATGTTAGAATTTGCATATGCAACAGGAATGAGAGTAACAGAAATTATATCTTTAAATGTAAATGATGTAAATTTAAAAGATGGATATGTAATATGTAAAACAGGTCCAAAACAAAGAACAATTCCACTTGGAGCAATGTCACTACAAGCATTGAAAAATTATATGGATGAATCAAGACCATATTTAATAAAAACAGATGATACAGAGTCATTATTCGTAAATATTAATGGAAAGAGATTAACAAGACAAGGTTTCTGGAAAATAGTAAAATATTATAAAGAGCAAGCTCATATCGATAAAGATATAACACCAGGTGTATTAAGACATTCATTTGCAACTCACCTTTTACAAAATGGAGCAGATTTAAAAGCTATACAAACAATGTTAGGACATTCAGACATATCATCAACACAAGTATATATGCAATTCCAAGATGAAGGAATAAAAAATATATATAAAAAGACACATCCAAGAGCATAAAACAAAAATATAGATATTAGGGAAAAGAGAAAAGAGCTCTTTTCCTTTTTTAATAAAAAATAAACTTAAAAGAGAGGAAAAGTAATGAATTATAATGAACCATTGGCATATAGAATGAAACCAAAAACATTAGATGATTATGTTGGACAAGAGCATATTTTAGGAAAAGATAAAATCCTTTATAGAACAATAAAAGCTGATAGATTATCAAGTATTATTTTATGGGGGCCTCCTGGATGTGGTAAAACGTCTTTGGCAAAGGTAATAAGTAATACTACAAAATATAAATTCAAAAAAATAAATGCAGTATCAGCTGGAATTGGTGATATAAAAAGTGCTGTTGAAGAAGCACAAAATATGCTATTAAATCCATCTGGAAAATGTATTTTGTTTATAGATGAAATTCATAGATTTAACAAACTTCAGCAAGATGCATTATTGCCATATGTAGAAAATGGTACTGTAATATTAATTGGTGCAACAACAGAAAATCCTTATTTTGAAGTAAATAAGGCTCTTATATCAAGATCAATGATATTTAAATTAAATCCATTAACAAAAGAAAACATTTTTACTGTGCTAAAAAAATCGTTACAAAGTCCTGAGGGATTAGGTAATTATAATATAAAAATAGAAGATGAAACACTACTAAAAATTGCTGATACAGCAAATGGAGATGTGCGAACAGCATTAAATGGATTAGAAGTTGCAGTACTTACAACAAGTGTTAGCGGAGATGGATATATACATATAACAAACGAAATTGCAGCAGATAGTGTTCAAAATAGAAAAGCTTTATTTGATAAAGATGGAGATAGTCACTATGATAATATAAGTGCATTTATAAAATCTATGAGGGGAAGTGACCCAGATGCTGCAATATTTTATTTGGCAAGAGCAATAAATGGAGGAGAAGATCCAGTATTTATTGCAAGAAGAATTGTAATTTCAGCTGCAGAAGATGTAGGTATGGCAAATCCAAATGCTCTAGTTGTGGCAAATTCAGCGATGCAAGCAGTTCATATGGTAGGAATGCCTGAGGCAAGAATTATATTAGCAGAAGCCGCAACGTATGTAGCAACATCTCCAAAATCTAATGCATCATATTTAGGAATAAATAAAGCTTTAGAAGATGTAAAAAATAAAGATACAGGAGAAATTCCAATGCACATACGCAATGCTCCAGTAGAGGGAATGGAAGCATTAGGATATCATGAAGGATACAAATATCCACATGATTATCCAGGTCATTATGTAGAGCAACAATATTTACCAGATAAAATGCTTGGAACAAAATATTATGTAAAAGATGAAAATTGTGTGCAATAAAATCTATTGAAAGCCAAATAAAGATATCACAACTAATTTACTTACGAATTTTCCTTTACAGGAAAAAGTATATTTGTTATAATCGATTTGAATATAAAAATTTTATAGAAATGTAAATCTAAATAATTTCACAAAAGGAAAAAATAAAGGAGGAAAATTTTATGAAAAAATCAAGAGCGATTATTACAATTATAGTGATGATAGTAGTAATAGGAGGATGTATAACAGCATACATGTTTTTTGGAAAGAAAGGACAGAATAATGGTAATATAGCATCAACAGAGGAACAAATAAGTACAAGTCCAATTTATACAAAAGATACATTACCAAGAATAGATGCTTCACTTGCAACACAACCATTGGTTTCTGCAGCTGTAAAAAATTTTACGGGAGAAGATATTAAAGATGAAGATTTAAATTATTCAAATACACATCCAGGTTATGTAAAACTAATTAATGGAGAAAAAGATATAATTGTTGTAACAGAGCCTTCAGAAGAAGAGCTTGCATATGCTAAAGAAAAAGGAGTGGAATTAGAAGTAATTCCAGTAGTTAAAGAGGGATTTGTTTTTTATGTTAATGGAAAAAATAAAGTTAATAGTTTAACATTAGAGCAAATTCAAAAAATATATTCAGGAGAAATAACAAACTGGAAAGAAGTCGGTGGAGATGATGAAAAAATTATTCCATATCAAAGACCAGTAAACTCAGGAAGCCAAACAGGAATTTTATCATTAGTAATGAAAGGCAAAAAATTAATGAATCCTGTAAATAATGTAATTGAAACAATGGAAGGAATAATAAAAGCTGTTGCTAATTATAAAGACGGAAAAGGCTCTATAGGATACTCATACTACTATTATGCAACATCAATGTATGACTTAACTGATACAAACAAAGAAAATAGTATCAAATTAATGGGAGTAGATGGTGTAATTCCATCTTATGAAACAATAAAAGATGACTCATATCCAATAAGAACAAATTATTATATAGTATTAAGAAAAGACGAACCAGAAGACAGCACAGCTAGAAAATTTGCAAATGATTTATTATCAACAAGAGGTCAAAATGTTTGTAAAGAGGCTGGATATGTTCCAGTTAAATAAATAAAGTAAAGAGGAACGGATTTATTTTTCCTATTTGAGAATTTCGGGCGCATTTTAGAAAATAAATGTTTAAATTTAGAACAATAAAATGTGTCCTTTTTTCTATATCTTGAAGAACAGAGCTGTTCCTTTTTGCATAAATTTTATTGACTTATAATAATTATGAATATATAATAATTCAAGATTTTATAAGGAGGTACAACAGATGAGAAAATATTTTGGAACAGATGGAATCAGGAGAATTGCAAATACAGAATTAACTCCTGAATTAGTATATAAAGTAGCAAAAGCAGGAGCGTATGTGTTATCTAAACATACAGATCATGCGCCAACAATATTTATAGGAAGGGATACACGTATATCAGGAACACTTATTGAAAGTGCTATGACAGCTGGATTTTTAAGCTATGGTGCAAATGTAAAAATGTTAGGTGTAATGCCAACACCAGCAGTTGCATATTTAACAAAAAAATTCAAAGCAGATGCAAGTGTTGTTATATCAGCATCACACAATACATTTGAATTTAACGGAGTAAAATATTTCAGCAACAAAGGTATGAAAATTCCAGATGAATTAGAAGAAGAAATTGAAGAGGTTATGGATTCTGGAAAAATAAATGAATTAACAGCTGTTAATGATAAAATAGGAACATCAGAAATAGCAACAGAATTACTAGACGAATATGTTTATTTTTTCAGAAAAAACTTTGAAGAAGATTTAGAAAGATTAAACAGAGATGACTTTGTAGTAGCTGTAGATACAGCAAATGGAGCAACATCAGTAGTTGCAGATAAAGTTTTTACAGTATTAGGAATAAAACATCATATATTAAATGACAGTCCAAATGGAATTAACATAAACGACGGATGTGGCTCTACACATCTAGAAATGTTAAAACAATATGTAATAGACAAAAAATGTAGTCTAGGAATTGCATATGATGGAGATGGAGATAGATGTTTAGCTGTTGACGAAAATGGAAATGAAATAGATGGAGATAAAATAATAGCAATAATTTCACAATACTTAAAATCAAAAGGAAAATTAAACAAAGACACAATAGTAGCAACAGTAATGAGCAATTTAGGATTAAACAAATATGCTAAACAAAATGAATTAAACTTTGTTCAAACAAAAGTTGGAGATAGATATGTTCTAGAAGAAATGCTAAAAAACGGATACAATCTTGGAGGAGAGCAATCAGGACATGTAATATGTTTAGACTACAATCCAACAGGTGATGGAATTTTAACATCATTAATGATAATAAGAGCAATATTAGAGCAAGGCAAAAAAGCATCAGAAGTTGCATCAATAATGAAAGCATATCCACAAGTATTAATAAATGCTAAAGTATCATCAGATAAAAAATATGACTTTGACAAAGACGAAGAAATAAAATCAGCAATAGAAAAATTAAACAAAGAATTTGATGGCAACGGAAGAGTTCTAATAAGAGCATCAGGAACAGAGCCACTAGTAAGAGTAATGATAGAAGGCGAAGACCAAGACTACATAAAACAAAAAGCACAAACAATAGCAAATTTAATTGAGCAAAAACTTGGGGATGGGGCAAAAAAATAAAGAGCATTTCATGGATTATAGAAAAAATAGACAATTATAATAGCAGTATGTATTATGAAAATCCAGACTACATATATGAATGTTACAAAGAAGGAAAAGTAATTTAAAGCTCTAAATGATATTAAATAAACATAGATGTTTTTCTATGCTTAATGTTATTTAGCAAACTTAAATTTTATATTTTATTTGGTTTGTAGTGTTACAAAATTATTGTAAAGATACAGATTTTTATAATAAATATTTATTAATATCAGTTATTATGTTATACTAAAAACATAATAACTGATTATTACATTAAGGAGGAGCATATGGATGATATAAAAGAAGAGCTTGAGCAAATAAAAAGGCTCTTAATAACAAAATTTAATCCATTAGCAATTATATTATTTGGTAGCTATAGCAGAAATTCTCAAAGAGAGGATAGCGATATAGATATTGCTATGATTGCAAATGAGACAAGTAAAAATGAACTATTTGTGATGAAAAGCAATTTAGAAGAACAAGTAAAAAGAGATATTGATTTAATAAATTTAAATTCGGAAGAAGTTTATGATAGTTTCAAATATGAAGTATTAATGAATGGAATAGTAATATATTGCAAAGATGAATATAAATATGATTTATATAAAATTACAACAATAAGAGAATACCTTGAATTAAACGAAAGCAGACAAGACATTATAAAAAGGATAAAAGAAGGAGGAACAATATATGGAAAATAAGAGCGTTATATTAAATAAGTTTGAAAAAATGTATAAATAGAATAAATGAAGAGTATCAAAATAATCCAGAAAATTTAAATGATTATAGAAAAATGGATATGATAGTTTTAAATTTACAAAGGGCGTGCGAAGCAGTATTAGATTTAGCTGTATATATTGTTTCTACAAGAAAACTTGGATTACCACAAACAAAAAGAGAAGCATTTATATTATTAGAAGAAAACAACATAATAGACTCAAAAATGTCAAAAAATATGCAAGGAGTGGTTGGTTTCAGAAATATAGCAGTTCATGATTATAAGGAAATAGATGAAGAGATTTTAAAAGATGTAATTGAAAATCATTTAAATGATTTATTAGATTTTGCAAGAATCTTATTATAATTTTGTATAAAAGTATCGGAAAGCCTTTGTAGGCTTTTCGATACTTTTTGCAAAAAGAATTTTAAAATAGAAAAATTAAAACAAAAAATAGATATAAAATATTGTTTTAAATAGAAATTATGTGATACAATCTAATAAAAATAAGGGTATGATAAAATGGAAAAGCAACAAAAGGAAAAGTAATTTAAAAATATAAATAACATTAAGCATTCTATTTGGTTTGTAGACCCAATACTTAAAATTGATATTGACTACCAAATTTATTATTTATATACAGGAGATAAAGCTATGGATGATGTTTTTAATATAGAAAATTTTAATATAATACAAGATAACGATAATTATTACTTCTTTAGAGCACTAAATATGGCTGATAACGCAGATATTGATGGCAATATTACAACAGATGAAAATGGAAATATAACAAGAATTCGTACAGACAGAGAAAGATGGGAAGAAACTCACACTGAAAGAGCTCCAAGATATAATAAAGAAGTTGAGTTATCCTTAAGACAAATAAATGATCACATAAAAATGAGATATAGCAAAGAAACAAACTGTATCTCTTTATCAAGCAATGCGAATGTTTCAATTGTATATGGTAGAGGTTCATATACAGATAAATATGTAATTGTAAAAGTTCCAAAAAATGAGATGGGAAAAAACATTGTAAACGCAGGACAGTATATGCTTGAAGAAGTTGAAAAGCGTATAAATGAAGCAATAGAAGGTTTAAATAAAACAGAAAACGAAGAATTATTTAATTCAATTAACCAAATAAGAAATGCAACAACATCAGATGAAATAGCAGATACAATATTAAATTCTCAAGTGCTTAATACAACAAGCCAAATGAACTATATGGGAACAAAAATAAAAGATAGAGCAGATGCATTACCAGCAAGATCAAGACTTAGCAATTATCAAGCTCTAAATGAAAAGCAAACATTAGAGAAAAATAAAATAATGGGAATACTAAAATTATTAGAGCAAAAGGGTGTAATGAAGCCAATAATACCAAACACAACAACAAATTCAAACTTAGCAAGAACAATTGGAAATGCGTTTTCTTCAAGTGAAGTTATACATTATGGAGATATAGATGGAAGCGAAATAACGCCAGTTTCAAAAGATATTATGGACATGTTTGCTATTTTGCAACAGGTAAAGGAAAAAAATCCAGAAGAAGCACAAAAAATAAATGAAATAGAAAAAAAGCTATTGGAATACGCAAGTAAAAGATATGAGATACAAAACGACAATGGAGAGCTTGTATTTACAAATGGTCAAGAAATGATCAGTATTGATGGAACATCACAAAATTTATTAGAGCTACAAGAAAAAGAATTACCAGATATTTCAATAGAAGATATGTATGAAATAACACAAGGTAAGGTCGATTATAAATCGGCAATGCAAGTACAAAAAATGTTGTTTTATGCTAATAAAGCAAAAGGAAAAGCAATAGCATTTTCAAATCTTTTAAGCGAAATAACAGAAAATGACTCACAATATGCAGGTATAATACAAAGTATTAAATCACAGGCATTTTCAATAGAGCCAGAAATAATAACAAGAAGAAATGAAAGTGGATATAAATTAAGTGAATCAGTAAATATAGGCGCTAATAAGGAAGAAATTGAACTTATACAAGATATACAAAATTTGCCAGATGAAAAAATAATAGAAATGATAGAATCAAAATCACAAATTATAGAATCAGATATAGTAAGGCAAAGATTTTCTAAAATAATGTATGATACACCAATGGATAAACAAACATATTATGCGAAGGCAGTTATGGATTCGTATAATTGGGATAAAACAGGAATTGGGTTTAGGCCAGAAGAAAGACAAGAATTTGAAAAAAGGTTAAAAAATACAGATATAATAAAATTATACGAAAAGTTAACAGAATTGAATTTGCCAGAAAAAACAATATCGCAAATAATATTAAATATTGCAATGAATAAAAATTTTTCAAATATATTAAATGCAGATAATTTTGAAGAGCAAATTAAAGAGCATACAGAAGAGCTAACACAAGACTTATCAATTGATCAAGTAGAAACATTTTTAGGATATTATGATGTACCTGGAACAGATATAGTATTAAGAGAGTACCAACAAAGAGCAGTAAATAATGCAAATAAAAAGTTTGAAGAAAGACAATTTGCATCAATAATATTACCAACAGGAGCGGGAAAAAGTTTTGTTGCAATGACAGAGCTATTAGAGCATAAAAATGATAGAATGCTGTATTTAGCACCATCAAATGAAATATTAGATCAAATCAGAAAATATATAATAGAAAATATTCACGGAACAAAAGGAACATTAAACAAAACACCTGATCAAATAATAAAAGAAGTATTTCCAAATTTAGAACTAGCCACATATCAAAGCTTATTACATAAAAAAGGTGATATATTAAAAGAAAGTAAATATGACTTTATGGTATTAGATGAATTACACAGAACTGGAGCAGAAAAATGGCAAAAGAAATTGGAACTATTATTAGAATCACAAGAAGAGCAAACAAAAATATTAGGAATAACAGCAACACCAGAACGTGATGCAGATGGCAGAAATATGGCGGATGAATTAGCCTTAAAAATTGGTAAAAAATATAACAAAGCATATACTGAGGAAGAAGTAAAAGTAGGAAAACATATAGCTATGAATATGGACTTAATAGAAGCAATTAGACTTGGTATAGTAGTAAATCCTAAAATAGTATCATGTGAATATAATATAATACATGGAGGTACATTAGAAAAGTTATTACAAAGAATAAATGAAATAGAATATGAAACTAAAAAAACAGAGCTAATGCAAAAATATGAAAATTTAAGAGAAAAATTATCTAATGCCCAAGGTATACCAGAGCTATTAGCTCAAAATATACAAAAAAAGAACGGAAGATACATTGTTTTTATACCAGTTTCAGATGATGGTGAAGATTTAGAAGATGAATATGGAAATAAATCAAGCAAAAAGAATCCAGAAGATAAAATAAAAGAAGCTGAAATGCAATTAAGAGAATGGCTACAAGGAGTAGATGAAACAAAATATGATGAACAAGGCAATATAATAGATGGTCCAGAAATATATTCAATGTTAGGTCAATATAGTAAAAACAGAAATGCTAGTGAACTGAATGAATATGAAACATCTGATAGTGAACACACAAAAATAATGATTGTAATGAACAAATTAAATGAAGGTGTTCACGTAAAAGGAATTGACGGAATAATATGGACGAGAGCACTAGATGAAAATTCAAAAATATTATTATTACAACAACTAGGAAGAGCAATATATGGTATAGATCCACAAAAGCCAGTAAAAGATGAAGATAGACCACTAGTAATAGATTTGCCAAATAATTTACTAAATGTAGATTTACAAAAAACAATAAACACATATACACAAAAAGATGACTTAGAGCTATTAAATGAAATGGTAGAATGGGTACAAGCACATGATGGATATATACCAGATATAAACAGCAATAGCAGAGAAGAAGCAAGAAGAGCTATTACATTAAAAAGAATACAAAGCAAGTACGAAAAATATTTACAAAATCCAGAAGAGCTATACAATGATTTTGACGAAGAAGAGCAAGAAGAGATAGAAGAAATACAAAATATAATAAAAAAAGGATCTGAAATAGATTTATGGGAAATAGAATTTCCAGACAGAATAGGAAAAGATGGAAAAAAAGTAAATGAAAGCGAATTAGAAAATATAGAATTCTATTTAGAAGGAACAATGAGAGATTTATATGAATTGCAAGAGGAGATAGAGGAAGAAGAAGAAAAAGAAAGCATAGAGCAATTTATAGAAAAAATGGAAACACTAAGGAATTTAGGAGTAAAAGTAGATTTGTTAGCCACAACAAATACTATAGGAGATTTGGTAAACAAAACAATCACACAATTAAAAAAAGAAAATAAAGAATTAGATGAAGAAACAGAAAAAAGTAGAATGATAAAAGACATAGAAGATAATGGATTAAAACTAGATGATAAGATTGGTAGAAAACTAAATAACATAAGATCTGTATATAGAGGTATTATAGGTGGTACAAAACCAACACCTAAGCAAGTAGAAAAAATAGAAGAAGATCTAGGAATATCATTGGGAAAGAAAAAAAATCAAAGAAGGAGGTAGCTGAAGCAGCTTTTCCTGCAATAACAGACCCAGATTTATTAGATTCAGCGCAACAAGCTTTAGATACACTAGTATCAAAAACAGAAGAAAAAGGAGGTAAAGATGATGATCAAGAGCAACAATCGTAAAAATGCATATCAAGAGGCATACACAATTTTACAAGAGCTAGAAGAAGAAGAATATTCAAAAATACCACCAGAAGTAATACAAGCACTAAAAGAAAATAGGAACGAAGAATATTACTACGAAGTAGATGAAGATACAGAGCTAAAATATCAGCCAATGCTACCAGAAACAAGAGCAATAATATTCAACATATTTAGAAATTATTTAGCAACACCTGAGCAAAAAGAAAAAATTAAAAAAATGATATTAGAAGAAAGGGCAAAATTAGAAGTAAAAAAGAAACAGCAATATAATCCAGAAAATATTTTTAAGTCAAATACACAACAAGCAACAAAGATAGAACCAGTAAAAGAAACAGAAGCTCTTGTTAAAGTTAAAAAGGAAAATTGGTTTAAAAGAGCGATTGAAAAAATAAAAAGTTGGTTTAAAAAGAATGAGTTATAATATGTGAAAAACAGAATAAAATTCGAAAGCATCGGAAAGTTTTTATAAACTTTCCGATGTTTTTGTCTTGTTGTAGTTTCTAAAATAGATGCAAAACCAATATATATAATTTTGCCCCAAATGGAGTACTTGACACTAAAGTAAAACTATGGTAATATTTACCACAATCATTTAGATTTTTTCAAAATAATTAAATCCGGCAAATCTGCCAAAATTTCAAAAAAACATTGTTTTTAATCAAAATTATATGCTATAATTGGAGGTGAATAAATGCCAGTAATTTCACAGTTTTATGGAATAATTATAAGGATGTATTTTAAAGATACAGAGCAACATTATTTAGCACATATACATATTCAATATAATGAATTTGATGCAGTATACAGCATAGAAGATAATAAAATTCTAGAAGGAATGTTACCAATAAAACAACAAAAATTAGTAACTGCATGGATTGAAATTCATAAAGAAGAGCTAAAAGCTTTATGGAAAGTATGTCAAAATGATGGTGAAATCTTTAAAATTGCACCTTTACAATAGGAGGTTAAAATTATGATACCACCAAGAATAAAAGAAGTACAAGCTTTAGATGATTTCTTTCTAAAAATTACATATGTAAATGGTGAAGAAAAATTATATGATATGAAAAAAAATTTACAAGAAGAATTCTACAAGAATTTAAAAAATATAGCTTATTTTAAACTGGTAAAATCAGTTGGTGCCACTGTAGAATGGACAAATGGAGAAGATATAGATCCAAATGAGTTATATGAAAATAGCAAATTAATAAAATAGTAAATCTAAATGATATTAAGCATAGATATTTTCTATGCTTAATGTTATTTGGCAAACTTAAATTTTTTCCCCTGTTCCCATTGACTAAAATTCCCTATGATTATATAATCATAGGGAATTTTAATTATAAAAAGGAGATGGCATAATTAATGAATAATAACAAAAAATTTTATATAACAACTCCTATATATTATCCAAGTGGAAAATTTCATATAGGTACAGCATATGCAACAACATTAACAGATTGTATAAGAAGATATAAAAAGGCTAGAGGCTTTGATACATATATGCTAACAGGTCTTGATGAACATGGTCAAAAAGTTCAAGCTGTAGCAGAAAAAAGAGGATTAACACCTCAAGAGCATGTAGATGAAATGGCAGCTGATGCTAAAAAGCTATGGAAATTAATGGATATTGGATATAATGACTTTATAAGAACAACAGATGAAAGACATGTTAAAGCAGTACAAAAAATAGTAGAAAAATTCCTAGAAAATGGTGATATTTACAAAGGAACATATGAAGGTTGGTACTGTATGCCTTGTGAAAATTATTTCACAGAAACTCAATTAGTAGACGGAAAATGTCCAGATTGTGGCAGATCAGTAACAAAAATGCAAGAAGAATCATATTTCTTCAATATGAAAAAATATGAAGGTTGGTTAAAAGAATTTTACAAAGAAAATCCACATTTTATAGAGCCAGAATCAAGAAAAAATGAAATATTTAATAATTTTATAAATCCAGGACTTGAAGATTTATGTATAAGTCGTACAACATTTGATTGGGGAATTCCAATGCCAAATGATCCAAAACATGTATTATATGTATGGTTAGATGCTCTAACAAACTATATTACAGCATTAGGTTATATGTCAGATGATGATTCTTTGTTCAAAAAATATTGGCCAGCAGACCTACACATAGTAGGAAAAGAAATAATAAGATTCCACGGAATATATTGGCCAATTTTCTTACATGCATTAGGACTAGAGCTTCCAAAACAAATATATGCACATAGCTGGATTGTAATGAAAGATGGAAAAATGTCAAAATCTGTAGGAAATGTAATATATCCAGAAACATTAATAGAAAGATATGGACTAGATGCAACAAAATATTATTTATTAAAATTAATGAGCTTTGCACAAGATTCAATGTTTACACCAGAAGATTTTGTAGAAAGATTTAATTCAGACTTAGCAAATGATCTAGGAAATCTATTAAACAGAACAATAGGAATGATGAACAAATACTTTGATGGAACAATACCGACAGAAATAAAAGAAAGAACAGAATTTGATGATTCATTAGAAGAATTTACAAAAAGTCAAATTGAAAAAGTAGAAAATAATATGGATACATATCATGTAAGTAATGCAATATCAGACATATGGGCAATAATAGCAAGAACAAACAAATATATAGATGAAACAGCACCATGGACATTATCAAAATCAGAAAATGAACAAGAAAAAGAAAAACTAAAATCAGTAATGTTCCACTTAGCAGAAAACTTAAGAAAAATAGCAATATTAATAACACCAATAATGCCAGAAACATCAAATAAAATGCTAGTTCAATTAGGTTTAACAGAGCAAGATAAAGAATGGGAAACATTAAATAACAACAATCAAATAAAGCCAGAAACAAAAGTAATATCAAAAGGAGAGCCTTTATTTGTAAGACTTGAAAAAGAGGAAGAAATAGAATACATAAAAAATGCAATGAAAAAATAATAAAATCTCATGTATTCAAAAAACGGAGGAAAAACAAGATGGCAAATTCAAAAATCATAGTAATAGAAGGAGCTCAAGGAGCAGGAAAAACTACAATTACAGATTATTTAAGAAATAGTGTCAAACATACAAATTTATACAGACTAAGCGGAATAAGTGATAGTACAAAAGCAGGACTACAAAAATCTAAAAAAATGTACGAAGACTTAAACGAATACATAAAAAAAATGGAGAACCTAAACATAAATTTATTATTTGACAGAACTTTTTTCTCAGAAGAAAACTACTGCAGACTAGGATTTAAAGAGTATTCATTTACAGAAGTATATAATAAATTGTTAGATGATTTTAGTAAAATGGATTTTGAAATCTACTATATTACATTATATTTAAAAGATGAAAATCTATTTGAAGAAAGACTAAAACGTGATGGAAAAGTAGAGCCAGCATATGCAAGATTCAGCGCTCAAAGCAGTGTAAATCAACAACGAGTATACTTACAAATGTCAGAAGAAATTAAACAAAAATACCCAAATATTCATGTATATAATATTGAAAATAGCAAACCATTAGAGAATGTTCAAAATGAACTAAAAGAAATTTTGAAATTTTAAATAATTATATGCACTAAATTAATACATAAGAAAGAAGAGGAATTGCAAAATGGAAATAATGAAACCAAACTTAGATGGAATTACAGAGTGTAACACAATAAAAGGAGTAATAAGAGAGGCAAAAATAAGAGATATGGATGTTGCTTGTTGCTTTTTTAACAAATGTTATGAAGCAAATGTCGAAACAGACAAAATGGAGTTTAGTTCATGCGAATTTAAGGATTGTATATGCTTAAATAGCAAATTTGAAAAGGTATATTTTACAGATGTTTTATTTGAAAATTGTGACTTTTCAAATACAATGTTTTATGAATGCAATTTTGTGAGAGTAACTTTTAGAAATTGTAAATTAGTAGGATCAAACCTTTGTAATGTAAATATGTACAATATATTAATAGATAATACAAATGTGTCATATGCAAATATGTCACTTGGAACATATAAAGAAGTATGTTTTGCAGAATCAAAATTATCAAATTCTGTAATACAAGAGGTAATATTTAAAGATGTAGAATTTGATAAAACAAATTTAATAGCATCACAATTATGCAGAACAAATTTAAATGGAATAGATGTTTCAAATTGTGATATAACAGGGGTAGCGATTTCTCAAGACTATATAAAAGGTTTAATTGTAAATGAAATGCAAGCAGTTGAATTATCAAAACTATTAGGAGTAGTGGTAAAGTAAGAAAGTGAGGATTTTTTGATGAGTTTTATTGATAGTATAAAAATAAGAGCTAAAAAGGATATAAAAACAATTGTGTTACCTGAAGGAAATGACATTAGAACAATTGAGGCTGTTGAAAAGGTTAGAAAAGAACAATTTGCAGATGTTATTGTTCTTGGTAATAAAGACGAAATTTTAAATATGGCTAAGGAACATAATATTAACATAGATGGTGTAAAAATTATTAATCCTGTAGAAGATGCAAGATTTGAAAAATTTGCTAATGAGTTTTATGAACTTAGAAAAGCAAAAGGTATGACATTAGAAAAAGCAGAAGAAATATTAAAAGATGAAACTTACTTTGGTATGATGATGGTTAAATTAGGGTATGCTGACGGACTAGTTTCTGGAGCTTGTCATTCAACTGCTAATACATTAAGACCAGCACTTCAAATTTTAAAAACAGCACCTGGAACAAAATTAGTTTCTGCATTTTTTGTTATGTGTGTTCCAAATTGTGAATATGGAGAAAATGGAACTTTTATATTTTCTGATAGTGGACTTAATGAATATCCAGATGCAGATAGCTTATCAGAAATTGCAATTTCATCAAGTAAAAGTTTTGAACAATTAGTTGGTAAAAAAGCAAAAGTAGCAATGCTTTCATATTCAACATATGGAAGTGCAACATCACCACTTACAGAAAAAGTTGTAGAAGCAACAAGCATATTAAAAGAAAAAGCACCAGATTTAATATGTGATGGAGAGCTACAATTAGATGCAGCTATAATACCAGAAATAGCAGAATCAAAGGCACCTGGAAGTCCTGTAGCTGGACAAGCAAATACTTTAATATTCCCAGACTTAGATGCAGGAAATATAGGATATAAGTTAGTTCAAAGATTAGCAAAAGCAGAAGCATATGGTCCATTATGTCAAGGAATTGCAAAACCTGTAAATGATTTATCAAGAGGATGCTCAAGCGATGATATAGTAGGCGTAATTGCAATAACTGCTGTTCAAGCACAAGAGCAATAAAACCATATTAAGGAGGCAATATGAAAATACTAGTATTAAATAGTGGAAGTTCATCACTAAAATATCAATTAATAGATATGAACAATGAACAAGTCCTAGCAAAAGGAAACTTTGAAAGAATAGGACAAAACAATTCTTTTTTAACTCACAAAGTTGGAGGAGAAAAACATAAATTTGAAAAGTCAGTATCAAATCACGAAAAAGCCATTAAATTTGTTTTAAAGAAATTACAAAGCAATGTATATGGCGTAATAAAATCTCCAGATGAAATTTATGCAATAGGACATAGAATTGTCCATGGAGGAGAAAAATTTACAAAACCTGTTATTATAACTGATGAAGTAATGAAGGGAATAGAAGAATGTATAGAGCTTGCGCCATTACATAATCCAGCTGCAATTTTAGGAATTAAGGCTTGTCAATCTGTAATGCCAGGAAAAACAAATGTGGCAGTTTTTGATACATCTTTTCATCAAACAATACCAGCAGAAAGCTACATATATCCAATACCATATAAATATTATGAAGACTATAAAATTCGTAAATATGGTTTTCATGGAACATCACATGAATATGTAGCAAATAGAGTTGCCGAAATTATGAATAAAGATATAAAAAATTTAAAAATAGTTAATTGTCATTTAGGACAAGGTGCTAGTGTATGTGCAATAAAAAATGGAGTTTCTGTAGATACAAGTATGGGATTTACTCCACTTGGGGGAATTCCAATGGGAACAAGATCTGGTGATTTAGATCCATCTGTTGTTACATATATTGCTAAATATAGAAATCATACACCAGAGGAAATGGATGAAATATTAAATAAAAAATCTGGAGTATACGGAATATCTGAAGTTTCTGTAGATTTTAGAGATATAGAGGCCGAAGCTGCAGATGGTGATAAAAATGCACAAATGGCTCTTGAAAATTTTGCATATAATGTTGCACAATTCGTTGCTAAATATGCTGTTTCAATGGGCGGAATAGATGTGCTTACTTTTACCGCAGGAGTAGGTGAAAAAGGTCCAGAATCAAGAAAGAAAATATGTGACTATTTGAAGTTTTTAGGAGTAGAAATTGATGATGAAAAAAATAAAATTAGAAATCAAGAAGTGGAAATTTCTGCAGATACTTCAAAAGTAAAAATACACGTTGTACCAACAAATGAAGAATTGCTTATTGCAAGAAGAACAAAGGAATTGTGTGAATAAAATAAGTTTTAGAAGGGAAGAAAAAATATGAAAATATTAGTTTTAAATTGTGGTAGTTCATCACTAAAATATCAATTAATCAATATGGAAACAGAGCAAGTTATAGCAAAAGGAAATTATGAAAGAATAGGAACTGAAAAATCTTTTATAACACATAAAGTTAATGGTGAAAAATATGTTACAGAAAAAGCAGCTCCAACACATAAAGAAGCTCTTGAATTTATAATTGAACAATTAACAAAAACAGATTATGCTGTAATAAAAGATTTAAATGAAATAAATGCAATAGGTCACAGAGTTGTTCATGGTGGAGAAAAATTTGCAGATCCAGTTTTAGTTGATGACGATGTAGTAGCAGGAATTCGTGAATGTGCAGAATTAGCACCTGTTCACAATATGGCAGCTGCTATGGGAATTGAAGCATGTAGAAACTTAATGCCAAATAAACCAAATGTAGTTGTTTTTGATAATGGATTCCATCAAACAATACCAGAAGAAAGATTTTTATACCCAATTCCTTATCATTATTATAGAGATTACAAAATACGTAAATATGGTTTCCACGGAACATCTCATTCTTATGTATCAAAAAGAGTTGCAGAAGTAATGGGAAAACCTGTAGAAGAATTAAAAACTGTAGTTTGTCATATTGGACAAGGTGCAAGTATATGTGCTGTTGAAGGCGGAAAATCTGTAGATACAAGTATGGGATTAACTCCACTTGGTGGAATTATGATGTGTGCAAGAAGCGGTGATTTAGACCCATCAGTTGTAACATACATAATGAAAAAAGATAATATTGCACCAGAAAAAATGGATTTAATGTTAAATAAAGAATCTGGTTTACTAGGAATGTCAGGTGTTTCAGCAGATGTAAGAGATGTAGAAGCAGCTGCAGATGAAGGAAATGAAAGAGCAATACTTGCATTAAAAGCATATGACCTAAATATCGCACAATATGTAGCAAAATATGGAGTATCAATGGGAGGAATAGACACAATAGTATTTACAGCAGGTGTCGGAGAAAACCAAATTAGAAGAAGAGCAAGTATATGTAAAAATCTAGAATTCTTAGGAGTAAAACTAGATGAAGAAAAGAACAAAATAAAAGGTGAAGAAATAGAAATATCAGCACCAGACTCAAAAATAAAAGTATATGTAATACCAACAAACGAAGAGCTAGTAATAGCAAGAGAAACAAAGAATCTAATAAGTAAATAATCATAAACATTGTTAAGTGGTGGTTGTCAGTAGGGACGGTTCCTTTTGACAACCATTTTTATGTGTCAATGGGGACGGTTCTTTCTGACAACTAAAAAAGGAATCTGTCAACAGGGACGGTTCTCTTTGACAACTAAAAAAGGAATCTATGTCAATGGGGATGATTTTAATAACTTTTGAAAGGATTTATTCAATTTTAAATAATTAAGAAGTTTTTAAAAGAATCATCCCTACTGATACTAATGACACAAATAAATTAAGGGAGAATATAATGGAAAATAAATTACAAAATTTATTTAGTCGATGTGTTGAAGAGCTAAAATCCATAGGAATTGATATAAACAACAACAAATTAATTGGTGAAATAAATATATCACTTGCAAAAAGAAATGCCAAAAGATATGGCTGTTGCAGACACGAAGACCCAGATGAAAAATATAAAGTAATAACAAAAAAAGGCTATAAAAGATACATTACATATGAAAGATTTAACAAAAACTATATAGAAATAAGTAAATGGGTGATGGAATTAAACGATGATATTATAAAAAATACCATAATGCACGAAATAATACATTGTTTTCCATATTGCAATAATCATGGCAAAGAATTTAAAAAATATGCAGGATACATAAACACACATTTAGGATATAATGTATCCAGACTAGGAAACAAAGAAGAAGATTACAAAAAAAGCAATTTAGAATATGATATTCCACAAACAACTCCAAATTATAAATATAAAATAGAATGCCAAAAATGTGGAAAGTATTTTTTCAGACAAAGATACAACAAAAATTTAACAAGACATTATCGATGCGGATTTTGTGGAGGTAAATTAAAAATAGAAAATTTATGATAAAATAAAAATTAATACATCTTTGTAATTGAAATGAAATAAAAATGAAATAAAAATGTAACAAAATATAAAAGTATTGATATATTAAGGAAAGTTAAAGAGAAATAATAAGAAAAAATTTGACAAAAGTTAAAAAAACTAGTAATATCTATTATATAAAATACATTTAAAAGTGAAAAAAAAGATGAGAAAAATTGGAGGGTGTGCTATGAAAAGAAAAATAAAGTTTATAATTAGTTTTATATGTGTAGTAATAATAGCAATAATGTTATTACAAGACGAAAGCAAGGCTGCTGAAACGATAGAAAAAAATACAGAACAAATTTCTAAAGGAAAAGTTAATATCATAACTGAAGAAAAAGAAATAAATGGAGGAAAAGTAACTATTTTAAAAGATGTAGAATTTGCTTTTTCAGGAACTAAAGGTGATGTAAATGGCGATGGTATAGTATCAATTGAGGATGCAATATATATGTTAACAAAAACAACAGCTATTTTATTAAATGATAATATAAAGTTAACAGAAGACGAACTAAAATATGCAGATATAAATAATGATGGAGTTTTAGATATTAGAGATGCACAAGGTATATTAGTATATTATGCAAAAAAAGCAGCAGGCTTAAATCCAACATGGGAAGCTGTTATAAATGAGCAAAATAATGTGGATGAAAATTTACAAGCTTCACAAGATTTTAATACAGAATATGTTGATGGTTACTTAAATAAAATAACATTTGCAGATGAAAATGATAGTTATTATAGTGTTAAATATACAACAGTAAATAATAATGAAAAAGTGCTATCATATTACAGTAAATTTAAAAATAACTTAGAAGTGGAACGATATGAATATGATGTAAACGGAAACTTTTTGCGTAAAAGCATAAGAGAGTTTTATGAAGATGGAAATCCTAAAACTTTAACCCAATATGATAAAGACGGTAAAAAAATGAATTATTGGGAAAGTAAAGATGCTGATAATTCAAAAAAGACTACATTCAATGAATCAAGAATTAAATATGAAGGATATAAAGACGGAAAATTAATAGTATATACAAAGGAAAATTATGATCAAAATAATGAAATAAGTTCAACAGAATTTTATGATGCAGATACAAATAAAATATTGGAAACAGTAAAATATAATGATAATAAGGTTATAGTAAATAAATATGCAGATGTGAAATATAATTATGATTCAAAATTTGTGTGGCAATTATATCCATATACTGAAGTTGAAGAAAACATATATGAAACAGCAGAATCAAATATTATTAAGAGCAGTAAGACACAGTATTGGACAGATAAAGTACTACAATGTTATAAAGTAACTAATAGTTCAGATCAACAAAATCAAGAAAATACAAAATATTATAATGAAAAAAATGAGGAAATAACATTAGAACAATTTAATGATAGATTAGAGAATCCAATAAAACCAGAAAATAATAAAAATGATAATGCAACTACTGTTGATACATCAAATAAAATAAAAATGATATTTATTAACGGATTAGGGTTCAACTTAGAGAAAACTGCTCATCGATCATATGATAATAATAATACTATATTGCGTTAGTAATAAATTTGAGAGATTCAGATTTTAATAATTAATGATATTATTGCTCATTAAAATAAGTATATGAAAAAAAGAGGAATAAAAAGAAAATATAAAGTATTTTCTTTTTATTTCTCTTTTAAAAAAATAAAATCATTAAATTTTTTTCTAAAAATACTTGACTCTTCTGTTAAAACTAATTCAAACTTTTTAAATTTAATATTGTAATTGGGATCAAGTTTATGAATTTTTTTAGTTAAATTGTTGGTAATTCCATCAGAAGAATCATAAATTTCCATATGTTTAGGTAAAATACTTCTAAATACATCTTTAAAAATAGGAAAATGAGTGCATCCTAAAACAATTCCTGAAAAATTATCAAAATTATATTTAGAAAATTTTTGCTTTAAATATTCTTCAGCAAGATCATATCGGATTTTAGAAGACTCATCAGCAAATTCTACTAGTTCATCTAATGGTAATAATTCTACATTATTAACACCATTTAGTTTAGTTAATAAATGAAATAATTTGTTACCCTTTAATGTAAGCGATGTTGCAGTAAGCAAAATTTTCATATTATTGCAATTTTCTAGAGCTGGTTTTATGGCAGGTTCTGCACCAATAAAAATAATATCAGGATATTTTAATCTTAAAAAACTGATTGCAGCACTAGTTGCAGTATTACAAGCTAAAACTATAATTTTACATTCTAAATTCATTAAAGTAACAATGTTTTGTTCTGTTAAAACTTTTACAGTTTCAAAATCTTTAACACCATATGGAGAGTTTTTAGTATCTGCCAAATAAATAAAATCACCATTAATTTCTTTATATGCTTCTTTAAAAATGGTAGCACCACCTAATCCAGTATCAAAAAATCCAATTTTCATAATAAATTTCAATCCTTTCTATATTATACAATTCATTATTATAAATCAGAAAGAAATTTTTTTCAATTAAATCTTGTAAAATAATAAGATACTGGTATAATAAACTATGTAAAAATTTTCAGTTTAAGGAGGATTCAATAATGGTTAAAAAGGTGGCTATTTTAGCAAATGGTGGAGATGTATCAGGATTTAATGCAGTAATAAGAGCAATCGTAAAAGCAGCAGAAAAAAACGGAGTAGAGTGTTATGGATTTATAGAGGGATATAGAGGTTTACTAAATAATGATTATATAAAATTAAGTACATCACAAAATAGTAGGGCATGTGGTATTTTACCTAAAGGAGGGTCAATAATAGGATCTTCAACAAATGCCAATGTATTTCATTACAAGGTAGAGGAAAATGGTCAAATTGTATATAAAGATTTATCAGATATATGCGTTCAAAATATCAAAGACGACGGATTTGATTGTTTGTTTACATTAGGAGGAGATGGAACACAAAAATCCGCAAGAGATTTTTCTTTAAAAGGAATAAATGTAATTGGTGTTCCTAAAACAATTGACAATGATGTTGCATGTACAGATATAACATTTGGATATAATACTGCAGTTTCTGTAGCATCAGATGCATTAGACCGACTTCATACAACTGGTGAAACACATCACAGATTAATGGTATTAGAAGTAATGGGGAGATATGCAGGCTGGATAGCATTAGAATCTGCAATATCAGGAGGAGCAGATATTGCATTAATACCGGAAATACCATATGATATAAATAAAGTTGTAGAAAAAATAAATCAAAGAAGGAGCTTAGGTAAGGATTTTTCAATAATAGTAGTGGCAGAAGGAGCAAAGCCAATAGGAGGAAAAATTTCTGTAGCAGAAGTGAGAGATAATGGAAAAGGTGTTGATAATACAAAACTTGGAGGTGCAGGAGAAAAAGTAACAAAAGAGCTTCAAAAACTAACAGGAATGGAAGCAAGATGCACTGTTTTAGGCTATGTACAAAGAGGTGGAACACCAACAGCCTTTGATAGAGTATTATCTACAAAATATGGTGCAAAAGCAATGGAATTAGCAATGGAAGGTAAATTTAATGTTCTAACAGTAATAAAAGATGGAAAATTAGATTCAGTATCATTAGAGGATGTTGTAGGACAAAACAAAGAAATAGGTGCAGTTTCTGGAAATACAAAGGAAAGTAACATAAGAAAAGTAACGATGGATCATGATTTAGTAAAAACTGCAAGAAATATTGGAATTTGTTTAGGAGATTAGGTTGACAAAATAAAAATGGTATGATATAATAAATACATTAACCAGGCAAAGATCTGGAAAGAAAGGGTGTTAAAATTTTGGATGCAAAAATGGGAAGATACATTTTAAAAGAATGTAAAAAAATTAAGAATTTTGAGTCCAAAGTAGAGAAACGGCAAGCTTTTCAACGACTGAAAAAAAGTGTTGAAAAATCAGATGATTATGACAAAAAGTATTTAATAATGCTAATTAAGGAATATGAGGAAACTCATATTTCAGATCATGAATTAGCTAGTCTTCTTGAAAAGCTTAATTTGATTTCTCGATAAGAATGGGGTGCTTGCTAAACTTTTAGCGGGCACCTTTTTTCAGAAAAATTTGACTAAAAACATTAAATAATGATATTATATATTTGTAAAATAAAAATTTGGGGAGGTCAAAGTATGGAAATGAATGAAATTCAAAAAAAAGGAGTTATATTGTTAGCTATTGGAGTTATAATGATTGCAATGATATTTTTTGTAAAAATGAAAAACAATATTATTAACAAAAGCAATACAAATAATTCTTCTGCGCAATTTGAAAATGTGCAAATAGACCCAAATGCTGACTATATTAAATTAATAAATACATACATGACAGCAATACAACAAAAAAATGCCGAAAAAATAATAAGTACACTTCCTAGTTTTGAAGAAAAAAATGAAAAATCTGTTACAGAAAGTATAAATACATTATATACTAAATATGAAAGTAAGTGTGGTAAAAATATTAAAATGAGCTATAATATAGAGAAAATACAAAAATTAGATAATAGCTCTGTAGAAAATGTTGAGAATAGTATAAAGCAAAATTATAAAACATTTAACAATATAATTGATACAATATATAAAGTAAAAATCAAAATAAAACAGAATATCTCCACCGGTTATTTTTTCCAATGGAGATATTTTTTTATCTATCTTTCTTTTATTGTTTTGTACTCCTTCTCAATGCCTGCGATCAGTGTTTTCATTGTATATTCCAGAATTTCATTTCCGAATGCTTCCGATGATTCTCGGACCGGATGACGTCCTGCAATACCGATCAGATTACTCTCATCTTCTTTTACCTGTCCAAAGTCAACCAGATCCGGGCGCACAGCCATAACGATAGAAGTCTCATTCGCTCCGGCATGGTCATTCTGATATTTCAACCGATCATCATCTGCAAATGTCCAAGCAGTCAAAATGCGCAGGCCATATTTTTCTGCTGCTTCTTCCTTTAGTTCCTGAAATGCATTTGTTGACGGACCGTGTCCATGTCCCACAACGATGCGGACTCCTGCTCTGGAAAGCTGTGCAAAAATACTGCGCAGCAGATCCTGAAACAGTCCCTTTTCCATCCAGTAAGCACTGCCCTTCATCTGCTGGGCACAATAGATATTCAGTGCGCCCTCTGTATTGATATCCATTCCATAAAATACAGTTCCCCGATCATCAAATAAACGGTCAGGTCCCATGAACAGCATCGGAAGCACTACACCACCGACCTTTTCTGCCACCCGGACAAACAGTTCTTTTGACTGGATCCCGTCAGCTCCAAGAGGCATATGCGGACCATGCCATTCCAGTGTGCCAAGTGGCAGATAGGCAACCGGCATCTCCTTTATCCTCTGTACACATTCTTCCGGAAGTAATTCCTCGTATAATACTTTTTTCATGCTATTCTCCTTTGCTATTCTATTGATCTGTTCATTCTTCGTTTTTTAGTGACCAGGAATTCCAACACTGTCCCGGATATGCAGCAGATATTTATTTCCCTTTCCTTTACGAGTACAGAATTGTAGATTGATGATTTTGTATGAATAAGGAGCGAACTGAATTGAACAAAGAAAATGTTATAGAAATTAGATGTAAAAAATGCAACAAGTTAATGATGGAATATTTTGTATGCGGTGATGATTCCACTGTGGCACTTCAGAATATTGGAATTAAGTGTGACAGATGCAAGCGAGTGATGATACTCAAGAAGTATTCCGAGGGAATGATGAAGGAACATTCTGAGAATGGAACTTTCAGAATATAACGATTGAAAATTAAATTATAGCCCACCTGATAAGGGCACATCAAAAGATGGAAGCACCAGAGACGCAGGGGAAACGAACAGTATTTATGATACTGGTTTCCTCGTGCGTCTTTTTGTGCTGTAAAGGTAATCCGACTTGTTCGTTTCCAAGGGCGGCAAGGAGGATTTATGAGCAGTAAAGCACAGGCAAGAGAAAAGGATTATGAGAGAGGATTACGAATTGCTGATAGAAGAAAGGCGATTGGATTGTCACAGGATGAGTTAGCTCATAGAGCTGGCATAGGCAGACAGGCATTGTCGGCTATTGAAAATGGTGGAGATTTTAAGACAAAGACATTAGATAGTCTGGCAATCGTACTAGGTGTATCTGTTGATTTCATTATGTATGGGGAGAATGAAGAAAAATCAGAACTGTTATCTGAGGCAATGGATGTTCTTTCAGATATGGATGAATTGCAGATAAGACAGTGCCTTGCAATGATGAAAGCGATGAAAAGAGTGTCAGTTGAAAAGTGATTGTCGTGTTTACACGACATAAATGTCGCCTGCACACGGTCGGCAATTAAAGGCTGGCAGGATACAATAATCATGTGCTTAAGATACAGCACACCACGAGAGTGGAGGCGCCAAAACTCTCCAATACGAAATCGTAAAGGAGATAACAAAATGAAAAAAAGAGATTTTAACTTAGTAGGAAACGAAGGTACAGATAATCAGGAGCTTGCAAAGGGTATTGCATTTGTAAAGTCACGCAGAGCGGAACTCAATGTAGTCCAGATGGTTGAAAGTATGCGTGATCAGGCAATACCTAATGGAGTAATAATAAATGATGCGTATTGTGATCGCTCAATGACAAGGGACTATGACAGAGAAGCACTGAATGCTTTCTTTGCAACACTTAAAGAGGGATATTTTGAGGTTGTAGTAGTCAGAAGCCTGAATGAGATCACCGATGACATTTATGATCTGGAGGAATTTGTGAAGACCATCACAGATATGGGCATATGGCTCTATTCTCTTGAAGTCGGTCCGGTGCCAATTACTGTATCTCATGCAGAGGACTTTGGATGCTAATGGAGTCCTTTGGTAGATCGACAACAGAAAATCATTCCGGTCGGGACAAACAAGTCCCGGCTGTGAAGGATTGCAGATTTACGCAGACTGCATTCGGAACAGTAGTACATGATTCGAGAGGGAAGTGGCTTGGTCAGTATGAAACAGAAGATGCAGCTGTAGAGATGTTAAGAGAAATGGCAAAGGACGATGGAGGATATAGCGATGAAATATGATGGTTATCAAGTTGGAATCGTGATTAAATCGTTACGAATCCAAAGAAAACTTACAAAAGAAGGTCTTGCAGCGGAGCTTGGCATTAGTGAGTCAACTATCAAAAAGTATGAGAATGGAGAACGTGCATTAAGTATCACAAATCTATTTAAGATAATTGATTATTTCAAAGTAGATGCCAATACAATCCTAAATGTGGCAGAGAGTAAGAAAGAAACTTCAATAGACTCCAGGCTGGAATTAATGGATTGCAGCAAGAAGGCATATTTTCAAAAGATATTTAACGAAATGCTAGATAACGCAGAGATGCTTGTTTCATAGGAGGTTTGGCTATGAGAAGAAAGAAAAAGACGATTGAATGTATAGAGTATCTGTCAGTAAGTGCACCATTGGATAAAGTGGATCGCTTAGAGGACAAGCAGAGTAAATATATTCATGAGTATGTAAAAAATAAAGAATACATGATTGTTGGCACTGAACGCCGACATGGATTTTCACAGAATGATGTGGACAGACAGTGGCATCAGATTGTGGATAAGATTAGAAAAAAGCAGGTAGATGGTGTAATAGTCGCAAACATGAGTGTTATTACAGACAACCTTATTGATGCATTTATAAAAATAGCACAGGTTCAGGATGCAGGAGGAATTATTGTTACAGTAGATGATGGCAGACTGGCTATGCAGTTAAGGGGGTTTTAGGTTATGAATAAGAATAAAAAACGATATGACAAATATAAAAAGTTTGATGTTGTATATGCAGATTTTGGTCGAAATCCGCATGGTGTGCAAGGGGGAATAAGACCGGGAATTGTAGTCTCGTGTGATGCAAGTAATCATGGTGGTGCACCTCAGATTTCAGTTGTTCCATTATCATCAAAACTGAAAGATAATCCTGTGCATGTGATAGTTGAGCCTTCAGAAATAAGAGGGTATGCATTGAGCAATAGATCTGATTTTATGCCGGAGGATATTCAGACCTTGAATAAGGGCTGTGTTCGTTTTAAGTCGGGATATATTCCGGGAGAATCAGAGATTAGGGAAGCAATGGATAGAGCAATGATTATGCAGTTTAATCTGTTACCAGTAGCACGTAAGATGGTATTAGAGGAATTGGAGATGAAACAAAATGGATAACAGAACGAAGAAAACAAATAACAAGAGATTTGTCAGATATCCAGAGGGTGCAGAGATGTACTCAATGAGTTTATCAAAGTTCCAGCAGTTAGCTAAGGATGCGAAAGCATGTTATAAGATGAATAGACTGGTGCTTGTGAACCTTGATATTCTTGATGAATATCTGGAGACATTTCATATAGAAGACGAGGAATTCTACAAATAAATTGAAAAGAATATGAAAGAGTTTGCATTAATATACTTGACTTTATGTCTGACATAAAGTATACTATGTTCAGATGGAGGTGATATATTGGCAAAGATGGGACGACCAAAGGCTGAAAATCCTGCTGATAAGAGGATTACAATCAGACTGAATGGTGAAGAACATGAATTGCTGCTTGAATACACCAAAAATCATAACATGACTATGACGCAAGTAGTTAAAATGGCAGTGTTAGAGAAACTAATGGCTGACCAGAAGTAATGCAGGCTCTTTTCTTTTTGAGAAAGGAGAAAAGATGGCTTGTAGAAAAGATGGTAAAGGAAGAGTATTACGAAAAGGAGAGCATTATCGTAAAACTGATGGCAGGTATTCATATATTTATACTGATCCATTAGGGAAAAAAAGGACGATATATGCGAAATCTCTTGTAACACTTAGGCAGAAAGAAGACGAACTTGTTCGTGACCAGATGGACGGGTTAAATGTATATGTTGCTGGAAGTGCAGATGTAAATTTTTTGTTTGATAGATATATTTCTACCAAGACGGAGTTGCGAAGCACTACAAAAGCAAATTACTTATATACATGGGATCATTTTATCAGGGATACGTTCGGAAAGAAAAAGATTAAGGATGTGAAGTATTCTGATGTCTTATTTTTCTATACGGATTTGATTACGAACAAGGGATTGCAGGTAAATACTTTGGAGAGTATCAATACTGTATTGCGACCTACATTTGAGCTGGCAGTACGAGATGATATTATAAGAAGAAATCCTGTAAATGGAGCTTATGCCGAGGTGAAAAAAAGAAACGGTGGTGCTAGAAAGAGTCGAAGAGCACTGACAGTAGAGCAACAGAGAGAATTTATTGATTATGTTGCAAAGAATCCGTTTTTCTTCCATTGGTATCCGTTTTTTGTATTTCTGCTTGGAACTGGATGCAGAATCGGTGAGGCAATAGGCATCAGATGGGACGATGTTGATATGAAGAAACGAACAATCAATATTAACCATAGTCTTACTTATTACACAAGATCTGACAATTCATTTAAGTGTGAGTTTCGGGTTTCAGAACCTAAAACAGAAGCAGGAATAAGGACAATTCCAATGATGGGACCGGTGTATGAAGTGCTCAAGTCTGAATATCAGCGTCAGCAGGAAGAAGGTTTTTGTGTTGCAGAGGTTGATGGAATGACAAACTTTATATTTACTAATCGGTTTGGAAATCCACATAATCCGCAGGCAGTAAATCGTGCAATCAAGAGAATCGTTGATGCTCATAATGCCGAAGAAGAGGTAGAGGCAAAGAAAAAGAAGAGAGAACCTATAATGTTGCCCAGGTTTTCATGTCACATTTTTAGACACACATTTGCTTCGAGGTTTTGTGAGAACGAAACCAATGTAAAAGTTATTCAAGAAGTAATGGGACATGCTGATGTCAGCACAACCATGAACATTTATGCGGAGGCAAATCCAGAGGTTACTAGAGAGGCTTTGGAGAAACTTGCCAAGAACATGGATGTATTTTAGAAACAACGATATAATATAGAAAAGAGTCCTCTGATTTGAGGACTAGGCAATTGACCAAAAAAATTTAATATGACTAATATATGACCAAAAAAGACTGCAAATTTGGTTATTTTAGTACAGCTTGCTAAAGAAAATATTGTAATGATTTAAAGAAATGTAAATCATCTTACAGCTCTTTACAGCAGGAGCGAAAAAGCTCCCGACGATGAAGTCATTAGGCTCAGATAAGCAGGAAAATAAGGCATCTAAGAGTAATTCGATAAAGAATTGCGACCAGATTGCGACTGTTGAAGAAAAGATTGATTTCTCAAATGTAAAGATTGAACCACTGTTTGAGGAAACAGTTGATTTTGATACATTCTCAAAATCAGATTTTAGAGCAGTTAAGGTTAAGGCATGTGTAGCAGTACCAAAGAGCAAAAAACTTTTACAGTTTACTCTTGATGATGGTACAGGTGTAGATAGAACAATCCTTTCTGGTATTCATGCATATTATGAACCAGAAGAATTAGTTGGAAAGACACTTATTGCTATTACAAACCTTCCACCTAGAGCAATGATGGGAATTGAATCCTGCGGTATGTTACTTTCAGCAGTAAACAATTTGAAAGATTCAGAGGATGAGGAGCTTCATCTTCTTATGGTTGATAACCATATTCCAGCAGGAGCAAAATTATATTAGAATAAGAGAACACGCTAAAGAAATAGGACTTCCCGATATAAAAGTGAGGAAGTCCTATTTTCTATATACATTTCTTTGATGTATTTATTATTTTATCTTTCCAATCAATAACATTCTTAATTGATAATTTTTCTTGTGCTTTTATGAATGCTGTAATATATGTGTAGTCGATGTTATCATTTGAATCCACAGGAAGACGTATTTCCATATTTTTTAATACATTTTCATTAAACGAAGATTGTCCCCATGCAAAATTTTGAAATGCTTTTCTCATTACTGTTAGAAGATAGCAAGCAAGCTCTGGATTTAATTCACAGTCACGATAAGACATAACTTTGATTTTATCACCAGTAAAGTAAGGCTTTTCTTGATAAAATATAGTTGCTGTATCTTGCCCAAATGAAATTGTTTTTGCAGGATTAAGATAACATTCATCTTGTGTTATGTATCCTCGAATACCATTGTTTAAACTGCTTCTTACAACGTATGGATATTTGCCACCGAATGTTATTGTGTTAGCATTAAAACGCTTTTTGGGACTTGATATATCAAATAGTCTTTCATTTCCTTCACCAAGTTTATATACTTTATATTTCACCTTATTATTTTGAAAGTGTTTTAGAGCGTTTTTTTCGGATGAATTTAATTCATAACTATCTAGTCCGCATATTGATAAGTAAGCGGAAAGTTCGCGTATACTTATTTCCATATAATCATAATCAATTGTTCCGTCATCTTTAACGGGTAACATTATAGATAATTCTGGAAGTTTATCAGTGGCATTAGTAAGATATTCTTTAAATAGAATCTGGAGCTTATTTATTGCAGTAACGAAAAATAAACGTACTGCTTCACTTTTTTCACCATCTTTAAAGGTTATGATGTTACCGGTATTGATATTACACCGGCGTACATAGATTATGCAAACGAGCAGGCAAAAAAAGAAAATTTGAATGCAAAGTTCATTTGTCAGGACATTCGCACGATCACATTTGATAAGGAATTTGATGTTGTGCTGAATATGGCGGATGGAGCAATAGGATATCTTGAAGACGATGGGGAAAATCATAAGATTTTTTCTGTCATTGCGAAAGCATTAAAAAATGGTGGAAAGCCGAGTTCTGATAATGATATTCAATTGATGGTTTAT
>ERZ827440.737-NODE-737-length-42283-cov-17.337904_pt1 | contig 42283 bp, 38 predicted proteins | sample MGYA00519774_ERZ827440 | MGnify/ENA primary metagenome ERZ827440 (study PRJEB31778, sample SAMEA3449302) | human gut metagenome | biome: human gut; feature: human-associated habitat; material: faeces | place: United Kingdom | collected 2010/2012 ... | reverse complement strand
GCCAAAGGGGACAATCCTGTTTGGCCAAAGGGGTCAAAGTCGCGTGGCTTTTCCAGCGGTGGATTTTGACAACCTGCACCAAGTGCTGCGGGTGTTGTATGACGAGATGATGCCCCTGTGCGGCAACATGACGGGGGTAGCCAAAGGAATAGCCGGGCTGGGTGCGCTGTTCTATGTAGCCGCCAAGGTATGGCAGTCGCTCGCAAGGGCGGAAGCCATAGACGTGTACCCGCTGCTGCGCCCTTTTGCGCTGGGGCTGTGCATCATGTTCTTTCCTACGTTCGTGCTGGGGACTATCAACACGGTGCTGTCGCCTGTGGTGAAAGGGTGCAACCAGCTAATGGAAACACAGACGTTCGACATGAACGAGTACCGGGCACAGAAAGACAGGCTGGAATACGAAGCCCTGATGCGAAGCCCGGAAACGGCTTACCTTGCATCGGACAAGGAATTTGACAGGCAACTGGAGGAACTGGGCTGGTCGCCCTCCGACATGGTAACCATGACGGGCATGTATATGGACAGGGCGGCTTACAACATCAAGAAGTCCGTCCGGGACTGGTTCAGGGAACTTTTGGAAATACTCTTTCAGGCGGCGGGTCTGATTATTGACACGCTGCGCACGTTCTTCCTGATTGTTCTCTCGATACTGGGTCCGCTGGCGTTCGCCCTTTCCGTCTATGACGGTTTCCAAAGCACGCTGACCCAGTGGTTCTCACGCTATATCTCCATTTACCTGTGGCTTCCCGTTTCCGACCTGTTCAGCAGCGTGCTGGCTCGCATACAGACGCTGATGCTCCAAAAGGACATTGAGCGGCTTTCAGACCCGAACTTCATTCCTGACGGGAGCAGCACCATCTATATAATCTTCATGATTATCGGCATCGTGGGGTATTTCACCATACCAACGGTGGCAAGCTGGATAGTGTCGGCTGGCGGCACGTCCGCCTACAACCGCAACGTGGCAAGAGCCGGGTCGGTCGCAGGGGCGGTGGCTGGTGCGGCAAGCGGGAAGATTGCCGGGAAACTACTCAAATAACCAACCTCAAATCATCAGAACATGGAATTTAAGTCATTAACGAACATCGAAACGAGCTTCCGGCAAATCCGGCTCTTTGCGCTGGTATTCATCTGCCTGTGCGCATTGGTTACGGGCTTTGCCGTGTGGAACTCGTACAGCTTCGCCGAAAAGCAGCGGCAGAAGATATACGTCCTCGACAACGGCAAGAGCCTGATGCTGGCTCTCTCGCAGGACATGGCGCAGAACAGACCGATTGAAGCGAAATCGCACGTGAGCCGCTTCCACGAACTGTTTTTCACCCTCTCGCCCGACAAGGACGCCATCGAGGGAAACATCAAACGCTCCCTGTTCCTCGCCGACAGGAGTGCTTTCAACTACTACAAGGACTTGTCGGAAAAGGGCTACTACAACCGCATCATTTCGGGCAACATCAACCAGACGGTGGAGATTGACAGCGTGAAATGCGACTTCAACCAGTACCCCTACAAGGTGAGAACCTATGCCCGGCAGCTCATTGTCCGGGAAAGCAGCCTGACCATCAGAAGCCTTGTAACCTCGTGCCGATTGCTCAACGCAACCCGGAGCGACAACAACCCGCACGGCTTCATCATCGAAGCGTTCACGATTGACGAGAACAAGGATTTACAAACCGTTAAAAGGTAGCCTTATGGAGAGGAAGCGAAATTACATTGAAACGGTGCGGGACTGGGCGGATGAACGCCTGCGCCGCCTGTGCGGGCGTATCACGCCGGGCAAGCGGCTGGCGGTCATCCTCGTGATGTCCGCCCTGTTCGGCGGCTTGTCCCTCTATATCACCGTTTCGTCCATTTACAACATCAGGAAACGGGACGGGCAAAGGCTGCAAATCGAACACATCCGGCAGTTCCCGCTGCATAGTAACGACAGTATCAATTCAACAAACAGACCTGAATATGGAAGAAGTACAGAAAAATGAACCGGGCAGACAGCCCGAAAAAGAGAAGAAGCCCAAACGGGAACTTTCCCCGAAAGAGGTGCAGCAGCGCAGGAAAATGATAGTCTTCCCGCTGATGTTCCTCGCCTTTGCCGGGTGCATGTACCTGATATTCGCACCCTCCGGCAAGAACAAGACAGACGTGGAAAGCGTGGGCGGTTTCAATACCGACATCCCGCTGCCCGCAGAGGACGGGATTATAGCGGACAAGCAGACCGCCTACGAGCAGGCGATGATGAGCAGGAAGCGGCAGGACAGAATACAGTCCTTGCAGGATTTCGGTTTCACAGGGGACGATGAAACGGAAGAACCGCAGGCGGAAACCGGACTGATGCCGGAAGAAGATCCGAAGCCCGTGCGGGGCGGCGGTGCTTCTTCCTCGGCGACCGCCTACCGGGACATCAACCGCCAACTAAGCACGTTCTATGAAACGCCCCCGGAGGACAGGGAAAAAGAGGACTTGAAACGGCAGGTGGCGGAACTGACCGAAAAGCTGGAACGCCAGCGGGAAGCCACGCCCTCCGCTGACGAGCAGATGGCTCTATTGGAAAAGTCATACGAGCTTGCCGCCAAATATGCAGGCGGCGACAGGCAGGCGGCACAAGTGCCGGTCGTGGGCGATATCGAAAAGAAGCCGGAAGCGGTGTCCGTGCAGGCAGTACGGGACAACGCCGTTTCGGGGCTGCAACAGCCCATGAGCGATGCCGATTTCATCCGTGCTTACAGTCAGCCACGCAACTACGGCTTCAACACGGCGGTAGGAACGGGCTACGCAATGGGCAGGAACACGATAGCCGCCTGCATCCACCAAGACCAGACGCTGATGGACGGGCAGGCGGTAAAACTCCGGCTGCTTGAACCCATGCAGGCAGGAAACAGCGTCATCCCGAAGAATACCCTTGTGGCGGGCACGGCAAAGGTACAGGGAGAACGGCTTGACATACTGGTGTCCTCGATAGAGTATGCGGGAAACATCATCCCGGTGGAACTCGCCGTGTTCGACACGGACGGGCAAAAAGGGCTTTCCGTCCCGTCCTCAATGGAGCAGGAAGCGTTCAACGAGGCGATGGCGAATATCGGCAGCGGGCTGGGTACAAGCATTTCCTTTACGCAGAACGCCGGGCAACAGGTGGCGATGGACGTTACAAGGGGGCTGATGCAGGGTGCGTCCGGCTACCTTGCCAAGAAGTTCCGAACCGTGAAAGTGAAGCTGAAAGCCGGGTACAGGGTGATGCTTTACGCCAAACAGCAATAATTACGCAATCATAATTTAATGAACCACTAAAATTCCAATTAGCAATGAAACAGATTTTTGTAACGTGCGCCCTCCTGCTGGGCGTGTGTGCGGCAAACGCACAGGAAACCGACACGGTGAAGTATGCGGCAGGCAACGACTTGTACCGGGGCATCACCCGGAAACTCCCGTACCGACAAATGGTAACGCCCTACGGCGTGGAAGTTACTTTCGCCAAGACCGTGCATATCATCTTCCCCGCCGCCGTGCGTTACGTGGACTTGGATATCATAGCGGGAAAGGCAGACGGGGCAGAAAACGTAATCAGGGTGAAAGCTACGACCGAAGGGTTTCCGGGCGAAACGAACTTCTCCGTCATCTGCGAGGACGGAAGTTTCTATTCATTCAACGCCAAGTACGCCCGTGAGCCGGAAATGCTCAACATCGAAATGAAGGACTTCTTGGAAAATGAAGATACGTCCGACTTTTCGCATACACGGATGAACATCTATTTCCGGGAACTGGGAAATGAAAGCCCACTGCTGGTAAAACTGATAATGCAGAGCATCTACAAGAACAATGACCGCAAGATACGGCATTTGGGCAGCAAGCGTTTCGGCATACAGTTCTTAATCAAGGGGATTTACACCTATAACGGGATGCTTTACGTGCATACGCAGACGAAGAACAGTTCCAACGTGCCTTTCGATACGGACTTCATCAAGTTTAAGATTGTCGATAAGAAAGTGCCCAAACGTACGGCTATTCAGGAAACGGTACTGGATGCGGTACGCAGCTACAATGAGGTGATAGAGATAGCCGGGAAAAGCACTGTCCGGACGGTGTACGCCTTGCCGAAGTTCACCATCCCGGACGACAAGCTGCTGGTCGTGGAACTTTACGAGAAGAACGGCGGGCGGCATCAGACCATACGGGTGGAGAATGCCGACATCGTGAACGCAGAAGTGATTGACGAACTAAAAATCAAATAGGGAATGAAGAAACACATCTTTATAATGATGCTCTTTGCGCTGTGCCTGACCTCGTTTCAGGCACACGCACAAAGATACCTGCCGGGCATGAAAGGCTTGCAGGTAACGGCGGGCATGACGGACGGGGTTCACTGGAACAGTAACAGCGATTTCGCCTACCATATCGGGGCGGCGTACAGCGTTTACACCAAGAACGCCAACCGCTGGGTGATTGGCGGGGAATACCTGCATAAGAAGTATGACTACAAGGATATGCGCATTCCGGTAGAACAGTTCACGGCGGAGGGCGGCTATTACCTGAAATTCCTTTCAGACAGGCGAAAGACCTTTTTCCTCTCGCTGGGGCTGTCGGCTCTCGCCGGGTATGAAACCAGCAACCGGGGCGACAAACTCCTGCCGGACGGGGCTACGCTGCTGGACAAGGACTGTTTCATCTACGGCGGTGCGCTCACGCTGGAACTGGAAACCTACCTGACCGACCGGGTGGTGCTGCTCGTCAATGCGAGGGAACGTATGCTGTTCGGCTCGGATATCGGCAAGTTCCACACGCAGGTAGGCATGGGACTGAAATTTATTATCAACTGACCACTATATAATAATGTATATGAAGGATGTAATGTATAAAATCATCGTGGGCTGCTACATCGTGGCCGCCCTCGTGCTTGTAACCGCCTGTAATGACGGTTTGGACATTCAGCAGGCTTACCCGTTTACGGTGGAAACGCTGCCTGTACCAAAAAAACTGAAAGTGGGCGAAACCGCTGAAATACGCTGCCAACTGGTGCGTGGCGGCTATTACCAGCCTACCACCTACCAGATACGCTATTTCCAGCCTGACGGTAAAGGAAAGCTGGAAATGGAGGACGGGACGGTGTTCCTGCCCAATGACCTGTACCCGCTGGAGAAAGAAACGTTCCGGCTCTACTACACATCGGCATCAACCGACCAGCAGACGATTGACATCTATATCATTGACAGCTTCGGGCAGATGCAGCAGGTTTCGTTCAGTTTTAACAATGACAACGAAAAAGAGGAGGAACTATAAATGTTTGATTACGCAAAATATCTGCATAGCAACCATAGCGATGAGAAGTACACGCCCCGTTATGCGGTGTTGCCGATTATAAAATACCTGCCGAAGAATGTTACCGTATGGTGTCCTTTCGACACGGAACACAGCGAGTTTGTCATTGCGCTCAGGGAACACGGGTATAAGGTGGAATATTCACATATTTTCACCGGGCAGGACTTCTATCTATACGAGCCGGAACGCTGGGACATCATCGTTTCAAACCCGCCGTTCAGCAACAAGGCAAGGGTTTTCGAGCGGTGCTTGTCATTCGGAAAGCCTTTTGCCCTGCTGATGTCCAATTTTTGGCTGAACGACACCGCCCCCTGCCGTTTGTTCAAGGACAAGGAACTGCAACTGCTGTTCTTTGACAAGCGGGTACAATATAACGACCTTGACCGCATCCCGTTCGGTTCGAGTTATTTTTGCCATGACATCTTGCCCAAACAAATCCTGTTTGAGCATTTGACACCGCAAAAAGGGGAGGAAAGCCGTATGCGGTGGGATATGGAAAAATTTTTATCCCGATAATGAAAATTCTAATCAGCCAGTCGGACACTACCCGGCTGGCTGATTTTTTATGGGGAACAGGAAAGCGGTTTCTTTGGCTACTTTCATTTTTCGCCAGTGGCTCATGAAAGAAAGTAGCGGCGGCATTTCTGCCGCTTTTGTATCAACTGGTTTTAAGGCTCTTTACAGGTACATATTTCTCTAACCATTCCTTTACCTGTTCCATGTTATATTCTCCCGTTATGACTGCCGTATGTTCGTTTATGGCTACGAACCTGACACTTTCATGGCTGTTTACCCAGCCTTGCAGGGAACAGACACCCCACGTTTCAACATCTTCAAAAACGCTGCGGTCTATCCGGCTGATAGGCTCACCGAAAATTACCGTCATCGTCTGAAAGTCCGGTTTGTCTTCCAACAGTTGCAAATGGTGCAGCGTGCCGAACTCGTCCGTCTTGCGTCCCCATGCCCAATCTTCCGTGTAGAAATCATCGCCCCACTGCTGCGGGTGGTCGAAACGGACTTTCACGTTTACAGAATACTTGTTTTCCTCGATGTCCTCAATAACGCCCGTTACCATCATGCCCGTAAAAATACACTCGCAACGTCTGCCGATAAGCTCTTTGTTTACTTCTGTCGTTTTCATATCTTCAAAATTTTATCTGTTATTACCTTGTTTTTTCTTTTCTATCCACTCGTCCCGCTTGTGGCGGCACTCCGCCAGCATCTTTGCCACTGTGGAAAACAGTTCCCCGTCCGTGTGGCGGTAGTCGTACTGGTAGAATGTCCGCCCCTTGAATGCGACCGAATGGAACTTTACAAACTTTTCCTCTCCCGGTGTTTGGGTGATGCTCACTCCGTTTCTGTTCAATGATTGCATGATGTTTTGTTTTTAGTCGTTATATACTCAATAGGGAAAGCAACAGCAGGAAAAGCAGAGCCACGCACAGCGTATAAAAGGCTGACAGGCAAACCCGGAGCAGGAAACAGGCGGCACGGAATACGATATATACCGCTATCGCCGTGCCTGTTCCGGCTGTGCTGGCGAGCCGCCATGCAAGGCAGAGCAACAACGCCCGCAGGATAATTTTACAAATGCTTTTCCGTTTCATCGCTTGGTTGTTTTTAGCGGGCAGGGTTTTGACACCCCGCCCGGATTAGTATTTGGTTATGCCGCCCGGAACACAAAACCATCGTCAAACCAGTAGTCGCACATGAACAAATCACGGGCAAACTTTTCATAATCGAAATAGGTCTTTGCGAAATCCGGCAGGTCGTAACATTCTTCAATGATTTGGTAGGCGAAATCTTCTTCATCGTCATATTCCCCCTGATATTCGTCCTGAAAATCCCGTACAAGGTCGTCCGCATCTTCCTCGCTCAAATCATGGCTTTTGTAGTTGCACCACACGAAAAAGGCTTCCTGCTCGGTGTCGCTCAAATCCTCCACCGCATCACGCAGGGCAAAGAAGTTTTCAGAAATCCAGCTTTCGCTGATTAAGCCCTCCGGCACGTTCTCCCAGTCTTGAAACATATATTCCGCATCTTCCTCGTCCTTGTGCAGTTCCCGGCAGGCTTCGTAAAATTCTTCCTTGTCCGAATAGTCCGACAGGTCGAGCCATGCCCCGAACAATGAACCGTTGTTGTACTTGGCGTAAGTGCCTACATAAACTCTTGCTTCCGATAATGTTGTTGCTTCCATATTGCTGTAATTTTTTAAGTTTTTTAATTTTTATGCGGATTTGAGAGGTGAGGGAATTGAAGTTTCACTGAACTTTTTTCCTGTTTCCCGTAAATCCGACTTTTTTATGCGTCTTCCGGTCGGGTCGGTCGTTTTCGTTTCACATAGGCTTCAAAGGGTAGTGTTTAGGATGCGCAAGTTTTTGGGCAAAAAATACCTCGCAACGAATGTCGCAGGGAAGATTTTTTCGCCAAACCTGAAAGGCTCGACCTTGCGAAACCGTGAAGAACACGTAGCTACCTTTGCCTATTGAAATGATAAAAACGACCTCCCGGCTGGCAAGATTGCCATAAGAGGAAGATTTACAGGCAGGGAAACAGGGGAAAAGTGCTTGTTTTTTTTCATCTTTTAGGGAACAGTTAAATGCGGGTGGGAAAGGCAAGGGTGTTGCGGGTTTGCTTGCAATACGCTTGTGCGGGTTTCCAAAGGCTCTTTTCACGAAATACAGTCAGCCATGCCACGCACGGCTGGCGTTTCGGGGAATGTGCCTTTGGAAAAGGATATAAAAAATGCGGGTAGTCGGTGGACTGCCCGCAAGGTAGAGGAATATATAATACTGGGATATAGTTTGTTAAGAGGAACTTCGTTACCGAAATCGTTACCTATTTGCTTTCTGAACGGTCATAGGTAACGAAACCTACCGGGCGGCGTTCTTTCTGTTGCTGCGACTGGCTTAGAAGCCGGGTAAGGGCTTGGTACAGTTCGTTGAACTGCGCATCGGTGCTTGCCTCCAGTTCCTCGATGCGTTTTAACAGTTCCTCGTAACCGACTGCCATTTGGCGCATGAGGACGAAAGCCCGCATGATTGAAATGTTTACCTCTATGGCTGTTTTGGAACGGAGAACCGAAGAAAGCATGGCTACGCCCTGTTCGGTGAAAGCCATTGGCGGGGTGGGCGTATGACGGATGTTGTCGGGGAACTTATCACAATTTGTGATAAGTCCCAACCACTCGTCTTTGCTCAACTCAAACATAAAATCACAGGGGAAGCGGTCTATATTACGTTTGACCGCTTGTTTCAAGGCTCGTGTTTCCACTTGATAGAGTGCTGCCAAATGCAAGTCAAGCATCACCCGGCAACCTCTGACTTCAAAAATCTTGTTTTGGATAACCTGCAAATCCATAATCATTACTTTTAAGTTCGTTAATATCTATACCGTTTTTATTTTTCTGTTATTTAGTTTGTTAGCAAACATATTCATATCCTCGCTAAGTTTGGTGTCTATGATTTTTGCGTAGATTTGGGTAGTTCTTATGTTGGTGTGTCCCAACATTTTGGAAACGCTTTCAATAGGTACACCGTAACTTATACTAAGGGTTGCAAAGCTGTGCCGGGCAACATGGAACGTGATTTTCTTGTTTATTCCGCAAACAATTGCAATCTCTTTCAAGTAATCATTCATCTTCTGATTACTGATAACTGGCAACAGTTTACCATTGGGCAGTTTCCCGTCATATTTCTGCAAAATGGATTTGGGTATATCCAGTAAGCGGATATTGGACGTTACGCTTGTCTTATGTCTTTTCTTGATTATCCACAGATTACCGTCAAAGGACAATCTAATATTTTCAGGTGTCAATTCGCATACATCAACATAAGAAAGTCCAGTATAGCAACTAAAAATGAATATATCCCGAACTTGCTCCAGTCGTTTGCTGGCAAACGTCTTTTGATATATCCGGTCTAATTCTTCTTGTTCAAGAAAATCCCGTTCCACATATTCAAATTTCAGTTTATATGCCCCGAATGGATTAAAGGTAATCAGTCCCAAGTTGTGGGCAAACAGAACAACAGTTCTGAAACGCTGCACAAATTTCATGGCTGTATTGTGGGTACACGGGTAATTTTCACGGATGAACAGGTAGAAGCCCTCTATGAACACGACATTTATTTCCCGAAAGGTAATATCTTCCACTTTATATTTATCGTGGATATATTCGGCAAGACGATTTTTGGTAAGTTCATAACGGGTGTATGTCTTTTGAGTGGCTGTTTTGCCGACTTTGGTCGCGTACTGTTCATTGTGCTGGGCAAATACTTGAAGAAGTGTCTTTGCCTTTTCTTCCTTTCCTAAGAATACATTGCGTACTTTTTCCGCTGTAACAAAACTGTCCCGCTCCAAAATGGTTTGGTAATGTTTATGCAGCGTTGCTTTAATGCTGTCAAGCATTTCATTCATGCGGGTAAATTCAGCACCACGTCCAACAACTTTTCCCGTCTTGGCTTGCCAGTTCTTGGAATTGACTTCAAGTTTGGTGTTGAACTGCGCCAGTTTTCCGTCAATGGTAATACGTGCCATGATAGGCATATTACCGTTCTTCTTTACCTTGTCCCGCTTCAAGAAAAACAATACTTTGAATGTCGATTTCATACCTCATTTTTTAAGTTACAAAACTACTTTTATTAACTCATAATGAGATAAATGCAGGGTCGCCAAATCCCGACAGCGTTCCGCCAATTTCCGACAAATCGTACCCCTTTTTTGAAAAGTTTGTCGGGGGTACGAATTGGACACTAATTTTTGGCTGTCAGTGTCCTTTTCGTGGCGGTCAAGGTCGCCAAAAGGCAATAAAAAAAGTCCTACAAAATATTGATTTTGCAGGACTTGTTTTTTTGTTGTCGCCTTTTGGCTTTTTCTTCCGTGATCCGCTTGGGGCTCGAACCCAAGACCCCAACATTAAAAGTGTTGTGCTCTACCAGCTGAGCTAGCGAATCTAACCTTGTCGCTTTTTGTAAAAGCGTTGCAAAGATACGGCTTTTATTGGAATATGCAAGCGGTATCTGTAAATTATTATACTTAATTTTATCGGTATAAAGTCATATTCATATTTTATGCTTTGATTATTAGCGCATAATACTTTCAAAAAGAGGTATAAGTAAAGAGGTGATAACTCCCATCAGCCCGATGGCCAAGCCACTGATAGCCCCTTCGACCGCACCCAATTCGATGGCTCGCGCCGTTCCTAGCCCATGCGCCGCCGAACCTAAGGCAAGCCCTCTGGCTACTCGGCTGTTGACGTGGCAGCGGTCGAGAATGGCAGGACCGACGATACCACCCAAAAGCCCGCAGCCAAATACGATAACTGCGGTGAGCGACGGTATGCCATTCGAGTGTTCCGACAAGGAGATAGCGATGGGTATGGTTACCGATTTGGGTTGCAGTGACGAGGTGATAGCCTCGTCTACTCCCATGATTCTGCAAATAGCTATGACACTTACTATACCTACGATACCGCCTGCAAAGACGGCGGTAAGTACAGGTATCTCTTTCCCTCTGATTTGCTCGATTTGTTCGTAAAGGGCATATCCCAGTGCAACGACCGAGGGCCCTAAAAGAAAGCTGATGAAACTGCTACCTGCGCAAAACGTGTCATAGTCGATGCCCAGTAATGAAAGGAGAGCTATGATAAGCACCATAGCGACTAGAAGAGGGTGAAACAGAGCTATGTGTTTTTTTCGGTACAATTTGCAGCCGGCTAAATAGCTTCCCAATACCAATAGGAGTATAAAGGGAGTAGAAGAAAATATTTCACTCATATTTTTTCACCTCCTTTCTTATGGGATAATTTGCGGTCGAGCCGTTCTTCGGTTACTCCGACGACAACGATCACCAGCAATGTTGTCACGACCGATACGGTGAGTAATACTACCCAATTGCTCATGAGTATTTTATATTCGTGCATTAGCCCAATGCTGGCGGGAACGAAAAACAGAGCCATATTGCGGGTGAGTGCCGAGGCTGCTTTATCTACATCGTGCGGACGGATCCATTTTAAAGTGAGCGCGATGAATAGCAATATCATGCCGCATACGCTGCCGGGAATGAGTTTCCCGATTAGCAGACTCATCATCTCTCCTAATACATAGAAAAGCATGATGTAACAAAAACCTTTAATCATTTTTACTTAATCTTGATAATACCTGAATACCTTCTGTTATTTATTATTTTTATAGTGAATGCCGTCTTCGCAGGCGGTAATGAATCCTTCGTCCTGTAAAAAGCGCAAGCTCTCGATAACCTCGTTCTCTGGATAGGGGAGGCATTCCACGATTTCGTTTCGGCTGATTGCCCCATTTCCGAGCAGTCGCTGTATCTCTTTCGTAATTTGTATCGGAGAATTTTTTGAGGCGGCCTCTCGTTTTTTTCGTTCGATACAGTTGTCGCAATAGCCACATTCATAATCTGCTTTTTCTCCGAAATATTCTAGAAGCATTTGTTGGCGACAGCGTGAGGAGGTGGCGTATGTAATCATACTTTTTATGCGATCTGCCATACGCTCTCGACGCTCTTCATAGGCTTCACGGGTAATTTGTACATAGCGGGGCTCCATGCGTTCCCGGGTATAGACGATGTATGGGGTGCGACGCCGGGGAATATAATGCAGTACATGCATGCGGTTCAGTTTTAGCAGCGATTCATACACTTCCTGCTGGTTCATGCCGATCCGTTGGCACAACAAATCTTCATGAATATATGTGTAGTCGGCGAACAGTCCGGTATAAGATCGCAACAGGCATTGCAGCACACGGTCGGTTTTAGGATCACTTTCTCGTAATTCGTATAGTTCGTCCTTGTGTACCAGAATCATGATTCGGGATAGAGAGTCGGTTTCCTCGATAAATTCGATATATCCCGAAATGGTAAGTATTTTCAGCGCGTTGAGTACAGGTGTGGCAGCATACTTGAATGTGGTGCAAAAGCGTTTCAAGTTAAACTCGTAAATCGAGTCCATGCCACAGCCTAATGCTATTTCGAGAAAATTGCCTACGCGTTCGTAAACTTTCAATATAAATTCCTTATCGGGAAATTCCTCGGTCAACCTTTTGTGCAACGTGGCTTTATCTCTTCGGGCATAAAGCAATACCGCATAGGAACGGGTTCCATCGCGCCCCGCTCGTCCCGCTTCCTGAAAATACTCTTCGGGGGCGTTCGGCATTTCGATATGGACGACAACCCTTACGTTTGGTTTGTCTATACCCATGCCGAAGGCATTTGTCGAAACCATAACCCTGATTTCGTCCGCTTTCCATTTTTGTTGTTTATCGGCTTTTTCTTCCGAGTTCAATCCGGCGTGAAAAAAATCTGCCGATATACCTGCTTTGCGCAATTCTTCGGCAACTTCTTTCGTACGTTTTCGATTCCTCACATACACGATAGCGCTGCCCGGCACACGGTTGAGTATGCGTAGCAGTTGTTGGAGCTTGTCTTCTCCTTGTCTTACCACGTATGAAAGATTGGGTCGTGAGAAGCCGGTGCGGAAAACTTGCCCGTTGCGAAAGGATAGTTTACGTTGTATATCTTCGGCTACTTTGGGGGTAGCAGTAGCTGTGAGTGCCAGTATAGGGACTTCGGGCAGAATATAACGTATGTCCGCTATTTTCAAATAGGCCGGACGGAAATCGTAACCCCATTGTGAAATGCAGTGAGCTTCGTCCACGACGATAAAGGAAACCGGCAATCCTTTAATACGAGCGATGAATAATTCCGTATCCAGACGTTCCGGTGAAATGTACAGAAATTTATAGCGTCCGTACAGGCAATTGTCGAGAGTGACGATCATCTCACGGCGCGTCATACCGGCGTGCAGATAAGCTGCCCGTATCCCTCGGCTGCGTAGGTTATCTACTTGGTCTTTCATCAAAGCGACCAATGGAGTAATTACTAAACAGATACCTTCCCGGCTGAGGGTGGGAACTTGGAATGTAAGGGATTTTCCTCCCCCTGTCGGCATTAATCCCAACGTGTCATGCCCGTCGAGCAGTGAGGTGATAATCTCTTCCTGCATAGGACGGAATTGGGAATAGCCCCAATATTTATGCAATACTTCGTGGATAATTTCGTTCATTCCTTTTGCAGATTCGGCGCAAAATTACAATTTTATCTTTTATGATGTAGAAATAGCGAAATAAATCTGATTGTTATCGATTCGTTCAAGGTCAGTGTATGGAGATTCGGTTACAAGAGAGAGGTATTTATCTTGTTAAATATGCAGGTAGAACGGTTAAGGTAAAGATATGATTATATTCAATCCTGTCTTGTAATTTTATTTTTGAAAATGTAAATGGTAAACAGTAGGGAGAGATTTACAAGAAATCTCTCCCTACTGTTATATTGTGTCAAATAGTATTATTCCGAGGGGCGCATATCTTTGATAAATAACTGTATCGAACCATTGTTGTGGGTGTTCTCCTCTATGGTGTAACAAATATCGAATGGTTTGCCGGCTTTGATATGTTCGAAATGCTGACTCATATTAAATGCAATTCCATTCATGATATTTTTCGATTTGCTATCCACCAGTTCCAATTTCACGTGTTCGTTCTTTTTTCCAACAAGGCGGCTTGTTCCGTAATCGGTTACACGCCGGGTGCAGAAAATAGGTTTTTGGTTTCCCGGGCCGAACGGATTAAATTGTTTCAGCATAGTAAAGAAATCGGGTGTGATTTCATTGAAATTGATTTCTGTATCTATGTCGATTTGCGGTTCCATCTGGTCTGGTAAGATGTGCCGGGCAACGTGCTCCTCGAATCGAGCCGTAAATTCCTTGATGTGTTCTTCTTTCATCGATAATCCCACGGCATAGGTATGTCCTCCGAAATTTTCGAGTAAGTCTCGACAAGATTCTACGGCTTTGTAAATATCGAATCCTTGTACCGACCGAGCCGACCCTGTGGCCAGTCCGTCGGATAGGGTGAGAACGACGGCCGGGCGATAATATAGTTCCGTCAGGCGTGAGGCCACGATACCTATAATTCCTTTGTGCCAGTCTTTATTGTAAATGACAATCGATTTTCTTCGATTTATGTCGATATGTTCTTCCAATATTCTGCTCGCCTCTTCGGTGATACGTTTATCGAGCTCTTTACGATCCTCATTGTACTGGTCGATATTTTGACTTTTTTCCAAAGCTCCTGCCATGTCTTTGGCGACCAGCAGGTCTACCGCTTCTTTTCCCGATTGCATACGTCCCGAAGCATTGATGCGAGGCCCTATTTTGAATACGATGTCGCTGATTGTAATATTTTTGTTATTCAATCCGCATACTTTCAATATACCTCTTAAACCCATGCTGGGATTGGAGTTGAGTCGTTTAAGACCGTGATAGGCGAGGATTCGGTTTTCCCCGGTTATGGGTACGATGTCTGACGCTATGCTCACGGCGACGAGATCGAGCAGCGGTTCTAGGTCGGAAGTTATGTCGATACCGTTGTTGATGGCAAACCCTTGCATGAATTTGTAGCCGACGCCACACCCCGACAAGTGTTTATAGGGATAGGTTTCTCCTTCTAATTTGGGATTGAGTATAGCTACGGCATCAGGCAATTGGTCATCGGGCATGTGATGGTCGCAGATGATAAAATCGATTCCTTTGCTTTTGGCGTAAGCTATTTTTTCTACGGCTTTGATGCCACAGTCGAGAGCGATGAACAGCGTGATACCGTTTTCGGCGGCATAGTCGATACTTTTGTCGGAAATACCGTATCCCTCTTCATAACGGTCGGGGATATAGTAGTCGAGTCCCGAATAATAGTTTTGTAAAAACTTATATACCAGAGATACGGCAGTCGTCCCGTCTACGTCGTAGTCTCCGTAAATCATAATTTTTTCTTTACTCCCTAATGCACGATTAAGCCTAACTACAGCTTTTTCCATATCTCTCATTAAGAACGGGTCATGGAGATCGGACAGCTGGGGCTTGAAAAACTTCTCCGCTTCGGCGGCAGAAGTAACCCCTCGTTGAGCGAGTAGCTTACAGAGTGCAGGGACCTTTGGATATCGGTCCCCTAATGTCCGGGCTATTTGTTGTTCGTTTGATGTAAGGGGTAAGTAATTCCATTTACTTATCATTTATATGTTTTTTATTTTTTATCTGTCTTAATGCCCCATTATATAATCGAGAAAGATATTTTCGACGATATAACCGGGAAAGTGTACGAGGTAGGATTACCTTAAATTCCTTACCCTCATGAGGCTATCGCGGTGAGAAGGAGATGTATTTTTTACAGACAATCCTTTTACACCTTATTATTGCCGTAAAGTTATAAAAAGACATTCAATGTTGAGCCGTTTTTAGGAATTAAAATTATAAATCTTCAAATTTTTAACCTCCTTCAAACAATGAGTGTAAATAGTGTTATGGCGTTAGTAATAATTCATAGTCCACGACATCTAACCATCGGTCGAATTTTAGTCCCACTTTTTTGAAATGGGATACTTGTTTGAATCCGAGTCTGATGTGGAGTGACTTGCTGGCTATATTGTCGTCTGTTATGCATGCTATCAATGCGCGGTAATTTTTGTTACGGCACTCTTCGATTAATTTTTGCATGAGCAGAGTCCCTATGCCTCTGCCTGTGTATGCGGGAGATAAATAAACGGTTGTTTCTGCTGTATATCGATAAGCAGCTCTTTCTTTCCATGCATGGGCATAACAGTATCCGACCACTATGCCGTCTGTTTCATAGACAAAATAGGGATATTTCGACGATATTTGCACGATACGTGACAGCATATCTTCTTCGGTTAAAGGTTCGGTTTCGAATGAAATTATACTGTTTGTGATATATTCGTTATAAATTTTTGTGATTGCTGTGGCATCTTGTGGCTTTACGTCTCTTATCATTGTTTCTCTGTTTTACGATACGGATATATAAAAAATCGGTAAACTGTTATATACGTGGGTTCGTGTTTTATAAGAAAACGAGAAAGGGGCAAAAATTTATTCGCCCCTTTCTCGTTCGATACGATGATTATTGATTGTCTTGTATCATGTGTACATCTACTTGTGGATAAGGGAAGTGCAGCCCGTATTTGTCAAACTGTTTGTAGACTTGTTCGTTAAAGTCGAAGAATACTCCCCAGTAATTCTCGGAAGCTGTCCATACTCGTACGGTTATTTCGATCGCACTATCGGCTAGACTGCTTAGGACTACAAACGGAGCCGGGTCATCGAATACTCGTTTGTCTGCTGCAAGTAGTTCGAGAATGGCTTTGCGAGCCGTATCGAAATCGTCGCCGTATGCGATGCCTATTTTCCAGTCGACACGTCGGCGTCCCTCTTTGGAATAGTTGTTCAGGCTGCCTGTCGATAATCCTCCGTTAGGTATGATAATCGTTTTGTTATCCGGTGTATTGAGTATGGTATTGAATATCTGTATCTCCTTTACAGTTCCCGAGTAACCTTGCGCTTCGATAAAATCTCCGACTTTATAGGGTTTGAACAGAAGTATCATGACCCCTCCTGCGAAGTTTTGAAGCGTACCGCTCAAAGCCATACCGATGGCAAGTCCGGCAGAGGCGAATATGGCTAAAAACGAACTGGTGTTGATACCGAGTATTCCTATCACGATAACGATGAGAATAAGCATCAAGATGATGCGTATCAAGCTGAGTAGAAAGGTCCGCAGGGACAGTTCGACGTTACGGCGTATGAATGCTTTGGAGATAAAATGATAGATACGGTTGATGATCCACTTTCCGATAAAAAATACAGCCAGTGCGATAGCTATTTTTACTGCTCCGTGTAATATGGCACTGATGGCTTGTTCCATGAATTGCTGGAACGATAGAGACGAAAGTGCCGATAATTTTTGTTGCCACGTTTGGGCGATCTCTTCCGGAGCCGGAACTTCTGGCGTTTGAGCCAGTAAGGATTGTAAAGAATTGAAAATTGACATTATGAATAGAATTAAGAGTTTAATTATTGTCGGGATAGACTCGTTTGTACCAATCAAGGGTCGTATAATATCGGTCGAGGGTCGTGTTTCCTGTTCCTAAAATGTAGCAGCTCAGGCCGCAATGTTTGTAAATGGAGACATCTCCCATGACCGAAGGGGTTGCCGCATGGTAGAGTATGGCTTGGGAGAGGGCTTGCTCCAACCCTGTATTTTCATCGGGAGTAGCGATTTGCGATAGAAAATCTTGTAAGTCAAAACAAATATATGGCGGTTGACGATCGAAATGTTGGATATTGGAAATATCGGGCATGGCATCGTTTCGATGAGCCTCGAAAATTTCATGGATACTATCGGCTAATGCTTCCAATCTATGGCAGTCCACCAATCCCACGGTAGATGTGCGATATGCTCCGCTTTGAGCATTGTAATAAGTATAGATTGTATTGCAAACATCTTTGAGATCGAGATGATAATCGAATAGTTTTGGAATGGTCAACGAGTAGGGCATTCCGGCTCCTAGAACTTCGGCTGCCGATCCTATATAATAATCGGTCTTGTTTCGTAATTGATAGGCACATTCTATTCCACCCATGAAACAAACGTCCGTGAGAATAAAGTGGAATTGTTTATCGGGTATAGCTTCTGCTAGTTCGTCTATTTCCATATAATTTTTTCCGTCTTGCCCGAAAGAGCGTGTGGGCAATTCGTACCGTCGAGCCGGTGAAAGAGCTAACGAGGAGTTTCCCGGAGCCCAGCCGGTGCTGTGAGACCAAAGTATCAATCCGTATTCTTTCGCTGGAAATAGTTCTTTCGTTTCGTCGATTACCGAACGCATGACTTCCGTGGTAGCCGAGTTACGGTCCGGGTATTCCTTTATAATCGCTTTTTCAGCCGAACCAGATTCGTTTTTCCTAATCTGTATAAGCTGGGGATTTGTATCGTATCCGTCGCGGTAAATAATGAGATTTCCTCCATTTAGACCTCCCGATGCAGTGACTTGTAACATGTCGTTGATATTTTGCGTATCGAAACGGTATGTTGATCCTAAGTTGTTGTTCGACAACATATAAATCAGTACCGTACGGTTTACAGATCCTTGTTCCGGTTCATCTTCGTTGGCGCATCCCGAAAACAGAATGACAATTCCTAAGAGGAGAATAATCCGATGGCTGAATAAAATACTATATATAAATTTATGATTACTCATCATTTGCAAAATTAACAGAAAAATTTAGAATGTCTGTTGCTTTTGATTCGTTTTTGCATATCTAATATGTGAATGTAACGTCTAAACCCGTACCTTTGTTATATAAAATATGGGATATGAAAAATTTTTTGGTTCTCGTTTGTGTGGTAGGGTTACCCTTTTATGTATTGTCACAGTCCTATTATCAATGGGTAGAGAGGGCCGATAGTTGCATCAAGGCGAAAGATTGGGCGGGAGCAGAGTCTGCATTGGTAAGTGCGTTGCGAACCGAGCCTGCGAATGGGCAAAATTCGCTGCTTATGTCCAATTTGGGAACGGTACAACGTTATGCAGGTAATTATGAAGCTGCACTTCGGAGTTATACGAACGGATTGTTGATGACACCTCATTCGGTCACTTTGTTGCGGAATCGGGCGGCTCTTTTTTCCGAAATAGACAGTATAGATCGTGCCTATCAGGATTATAGCCAGATACTGTTAATCGACGATGCCGACGAAGATGCGCTGTATCACAGGGGACTGATTGCATTGGAGCGGGGAGATACGATTTCAAGCCGTGCCGATTTTGAACGAATCTTGAAATTGAATCCGGCGAGTGCCAACGGTCGCATAGGTTTTGCTTCGTTGTTGAAAGTGATGGGTTATTATCCCGAAGCCATAGAGGTCTATTCGCAGGTAATTCGGGTAAATCCCGAGAAGGAGATACTCTATGTAGGGCGGGCGGAAGCCTATTTGTTCGCCGGACAATATGCCAAAGCCGATAAAGACATAGAAAAGGCTATCGAGTTGGCTCCCGATGATCCGGTAGTATATGTATTGAGGGCGTTGGGCAAATTGGCGAGGTATGAAAGAGAATCGGCGAAGGCCGATTTGAAACGAGCCGTGGAACTTGGTTATGATTCCAAAGAGGCCGAGCGTTTATTGGAAGAGGAATAGAGTTTTTTTATATTTTTCTGGGACAAGAATAAAGAGAGATTTTTATTCGTTTTGTTGTATCGGCAAAAGAAAATATATATCTTTGTTGTATGATTGGATTGGTACGCCATATTGAGTATTTATTGTTGCATAACGATGATGTTTTTATCCCCGGTTTGGGTCGTTTTACAGTTCTCCGTGACGAAGCGAAAATACAATCGGGCGGTACATCGTTTCTCCCACCTGTGAGAAAAGTCGCATTTGAATCCGTTGCGACGGGAGATTCCGGGTTATTGGTTCGTTCGGTCATGCGTGCCGGTTTTATTTCTTGGAACGAGGCTGTTGAGGCTATTGCCGAAGAGGTCGAATCTGTTTATAAACACTTGGAGCAAGGTGGCGATTATGGTTTCGGGCGGTTGGGACGATTGGTCTTAGTCGATGGTAACGTGTGCTTTCAGCCACAGGAAAATAATTCTATCGAGAATCCCCGCTTCGGTTTCTCCCCATTGGAAATAGCTCCTCGTGAAGAAGATGCGGAAGATAGGGAGATACCGACGGTTGGAGACGAAAAAGTTCGTGACCGTGTATATATATCGTTTCATCGTCGTACGGTGCGTGCGGCAGCGGTAGCAGCGGCAATAATTGTGTTTTTATTAATGCTTTCTAAGCCAATCAATACACCCGATACCACCGCCAATTATGCCGGATTATTGTCTGCCGAGTTATTCGGTCAGACGGATACTACGACCGACGAAGCTGTCGTTAATGATTTTGAATCCGTTTTGGGAATCGATGAAATGCCCGATACGATTGCCGCCGGGGAAGAAGATGTTTTGGAAACCGCTGTACACGATATCGAAATAGCGAGAAATACCTACTATATTATAGTGGCTTCGCTTCCGTCAAAACAGATGGCCGAGAAGCAAATCGAGTGTTTTCACCGACAGGGAGTTTCAGCCGATTTACAGATTTATGAGACGGCACGTAAATCACGACTCTATGTAGCATCGTTCGATGATTTTGATGAAGCTCGTCGATATCATTCTCGTTTGGTACAGGAGCAGCCTCTTTTTGCGAATGCATGGATTATGAGGGCGGGAAACTAAGAGAGCCTTTGGGTTGCCTCGGGAGAAAAATCTTGTTTTAGTTTCGAATTACCGGATAAGAATGCTTAGTAAAAATCAAATTAAACGCATACAATCGTTAGCTCGAAAGAAAGGACGGAGAGAGGAGGGCTGTTTTATTGCCGAAGGTAATAAACTCGTGGAAGACACACTGTCGGCTTTCGAGTGTGATTTGTTATTGGCTACTCCGTCTTGGATTGTTTCACACGCTCACGAATCGTTGCCTAAGATACAGGAAGTCGACGAACAAGAGATGTCGAAAGTTTCTCAGCTCGTTACGCCGCCCGATGTCTTGGCTGTATATCGCATACCCGAATATCATTTAAATATCGATACTCTGAAAAAGGAGTTGGTGTTGGCTTTGGATACGGTGCAAGATCCCGGTAATTTGGGTACTATCGTTCGCTTGGCCGATTGGTTCGGTATTCGCCATATCGTTTGTTCCCCCGATACCGCCGATCTTTATAACCCTAAGGTTGTGCAAGCCACTATGGGGGCATTGGCTCGGGTAAATGTTTATTATACGTCGTTACCCGATTTTCTCTCTCAGGTGGATTCGTCGGTCGTGTATGGTACATTTCTCGATGGGGAGGATATTTATCATACCTCTTTGACGAAATCGGGGGTAATTGTGATGGGGAACGAGGGAAATGGTATATCGGCCAAGTTGGAACCTTATATTGGGAAACGGCTGTATATTCCTAATTATCCGGTCGGGCAGCCTACTTCCGAGTCGCTCAATGTGGCGGTTGCAGCAGCGATTACATGTGCAGAGTTTCGTAGGAGGCAAATCGTATAAATAGTATGGCAAAGACAAAATCGGTTTACTTTTGCAATAACTGTGGGGCAGAGTCGCCCAAGTGGATAGGACGTTGTCCCGTTTGCGGCGAGTGGAATACCTATGTGGAAGAGGTAGTGAGCACGAAATCCGCGGCCGGTGGTCGGGGCGAGTTCGGCACGATGGAACAGAGTAAAGTACGTCCGCAACGGATAGACGACATTCAGATTACAGAAGAGTCGCGAATCGATTTGGGAAACGGCGAATTGAACCGAGTATTGGGTGGTGGTCTTGTGCGGGGATCATTGGTGCTGATAGGCGGTGAGCCCGGTATCGGTAAATCGACGTTGATCCTACAAACTGTACTTGCTCTAAAAGGACAGAAGGTATTATATGTATCGGGGGAGGAAAGCGCAAGGCAATTGAAATTGAGAGCCGAGCGTATCGGTGGAAATGCTCCCGACTGTTATATCGTGTGCGAGACATCGCTCGAAGATATATTTGTGCATATTCGTAATGTCGACCCCGATATTGTCGTTATCGATTCCATACAGACGATTGCTACCAGTGCGATGGAGTCTTCACCGGGTAGTGTGGGACAGGTGAGGGAGTGTGCTGCCTCGTTACTCAAATTTGCGAAACAGACCAATACGCCGGTTCTTCTCGTAGGCCACATTAACAAAGAAGGCAGCATTGCCGGGCCGAAAGTGTTGGAACATATTGTCGATACAGTATTGCAGTTCGAGGGAGATCGACACTATTTATACCGTATTCTCCGCTCGATAAAAAATCGGTTCGGAAGCACTTCCGAATTGGGTATTTACGAGATGAGGCAAAACGGGTTACGAGAGGTGAGCAACCCGTCGGAAATGTTATTGACTCAAAATCACGAAGGTTTGAGCGGTGTTGCCATTGCTGTCACGATAGAGGGTATACGCCCTTTCCTTATCGAGACACAGGCGTTGGTCAGTACGGCAGCTTACGGTACGCCGCAACGGTCGGCGACAGGATTCGACCTGCGGCGAATGAATATGTTACTTGCCGTTTTGGAAAAGAGGGTCGGGTTCAAATTGGCACAAAAAGACGTTTTTCTCAATATTGCCGGAGGCATAAAAGTTAATGACCCCGCGATGGATTTGGCCGTAATCAGCGCGATACTTTCTTCCAATATGGATATGGCGATTGAGGCAGGAACTTGTATGACCGGCGAGGTTGGGCTTTCGGGAGAGATACGCCCGATCAATCGGATAGAACAACGCATTCTTGAAGCCGAAAAATTAGGTTTTAAACGTATGCTCATACCTCAAAATAATCTGAAAGGTTTTGATACTTCCCGATTGGCGATAGAATTAGTTGCTGTCCGTAAGGTCGAGGAGGCCTTCCGGCAACTGTTCGGATAAATAGGATATAGAGAATATGATTCGAGAATTGCAGTTAAGAATTCTGCCCGAACAAGCAGCTTCGGAACAAAGCATAGCAGCATATGTGGCTCGGGAGCAGAGTATGGATATACGGTCGATAAAGTCTGTGAGGGTATTGAAACGCTCGATAGATGCCCGTCAGCGCACGGTCATGGTGAATTTGAAAGTGCGGGTATACATCGACGAATTCCCGCAAGACGACGAGTTCCCCCGTATCGAGTATGGCGATGTTTCGGGTAAGCCTCGGGCGATTGTCGTGGGGGCTGGGCCGGCGGGGCTTTTTGCGGCATTGCGTTTGATTGAGTTAGGTATTTGTCCGGTCGTTGTCGAACGAGGAAAAAACGTGCATGACCGTCGCAAGGATATAGCTCTTATCAGTCGGGAACAGAGAGTCGACCCGGAGTCGAATTATAGTTTTGGAGAGGGGGGAGCCGGAGCGTTTTCCGACGGTAAACTCTATACTCGCAGCAAGAAGCGGGGAAGTGTCGAGCGTATTCTTCAAATTTTTTGTCAGCATGGGGCATCGGTTTCAATCCTTTCTGATGCCCACCCTCACATCGGGACCGACAAGTTGCCGAGGGTAATCGAGCGCATGAGGAATCGTATTATCGAATCGGGTGGTGAGGTACATTTCGAGACCCGAATGGAGCGTTTGATTATCGATGGCGATGAGGTGTGTGGAATCGTTACAGCCGATGGTCGTGAATTTAACGGCCCTGTTATTTTGGCAACGGGGCATTCGGCTCGCGATGTTTATTATATGTTGCACGAGAACGGGGTGGAGTTGGAATCCAAAGGTATTGCCGTAGGTGTGAGATTGGAACACCCGCAACAGTTGATAGATTCCATTCAATACCACAATCCCGAAGGTCGGGGGAAATATCTTCCGGCTGCCGAATATAGCTTTGTCACGCAGGTGAAAGGGCGAGGTGTCTATTCGTTCTGCATGTGCCCCGGCGGATTTGTAGTCCCGGCAGCCAGTGGTCCCGAACAAATTGTTGTAAACGGTATGTCCCCGTCGAATAGGGGTTCGGTATGGGCCAATTCGGGTATGGTTGTGGAGTTGCAGCCGGAGGATTTCGGAGCCCGGTTTTCTATGTTTGGAGTTTTGGCGGGGATAAAATTTCAGGAGGATCTCGAACGGCAGTGCTATTTGAACGGGAACTGCAAACAGACGGCTCCTGCCCAACGCATGACCGATTTTGTCAATCGTCGCAATTCGTTCGATTTGCCTCGCTCCTCTTATTCACCGGGACTCATCGCTTCGCCGTTGCATTTCTGGTTACCCGATTTTATCGCCGCCCGGTTGCAGGAAGGATTCAAATATTTTGGGAAAGTATCTCATGGATTCCTCACCCGGGAAGCCGTGATGATAGGGGTGGAAACTCGCACCTCTTCTCCTGTACGAATACCACGTGATAGAGTGTCGATGACTCATATTCGTTTGCGGGGATTTTACCCATGCGGCGAGGGAGCTGGTTATGCGGGAGGAATTGTTTCGGCTGCTATCGATGGGGAACGTTGTGCCGAAGCTCTGGCTATGCAAATTAAACAATCGTCGTCTTTCGATCGTTCTGTTTAAAACGAATATATGAGGCTGATTTATCTTTTTCATAGCGGGTTTTTGATCGAAGCCGAGGATTTTTCAATCATATTCGATTATTATCGAGGAGGTGAAAATATCATAGAGAAGGCTTTGTGTAGGCGGCAGCCTATGTATGTTTTGGTATCCCACGAACATCGCGACCATTATAATCCCGAAATACTGACTTGGAAAAATTTGAAAAACAATATACATTATATTTTCCCTTGCGAAATGTCCTCGTTGGACGAGCTTTCGGGGTTGCCGAATATCGTGTATCTCGATCGGGGAGAAAGTTATGAAGATGACCGATTACGGGTGAATGCATTCGGCTCCACCGATATGGGGGTGTCCTATTTGGTAACAGCCGAGGGTAAAACAATTTTTCATGCTGGGGATTTAAACAATTGGCATTGGCGTGACGAATCTACCGAAGAAGAGGTGTGGGAAGCTGAAACTGCTTATTTATCGGAATTGTATTATATGAAGCGGGCTATTAAGTCTATCGATGTGGCGATGTTTCCGGTCGATGCCCGATTGGGAAAGGATTATATGAGAGGTGCAGAGCAGTTTGTCGGGGAATTTAATGTAGGTATGTTTGTCCCTATGCACTTTTATCCGGCAGTGCGTAAAGCCGAATCCTTTGCTCCGATAGCGAAGCGATACGGTACAGAATTTGTTTTATTAAGTAGTACGGGAGATTCAGTAATTATATAATAAATGCTTATAAATCATGGAAGTAAAAGCAAAATTTGACCATTTTAATGTGAATGTGACAGATTTAAATCGCAGTATAGAATTTTATTCGAAGGCATTAGGTTTTACCGAAGCTCGTAGAAAAGAGGCTGCCGATGGTTCTTTTGTATTGGTGTATCTTACAGATGGAGTTTCTCCGTTTTTGTTGGAACTCACTTGGCTGAGAGACCATAAAGATGCATACGAGTTAGGCGAAAACGAAAGTCACTTGTGTGTGCGGGTATCGGGCGATTATAATAAAGTGAGAGCCTATCATAAAGAAATGGGATGCGTATGCTTTGAGAATGAAGTTATGGGACTCTATTTTATTCACGATCCGGACGACTATTGGATTGAGATACTTCCAGCCAAAGAGGGTATTGCTTTATAAATAGTGAAAAGCTGCATTTCTTGACGTAAGGATGCAGCTTTTTTTTAATTGAGTTGATAGAATGGCAAAAAGATTTTACCTTTGTAACATTCCATTACATAAGATGGTATGGAAATTTGTTCGATTGGATAAATAGCTTAGATGAATCGGGTAATTGATTTTCATTGAAGTTAGTTTGTCAAGACCATGAATTTACATAAGAGTTTGGTATGATCACATTTTGCATTGCTTTGTTGCTGTTAGTTGCCGGATACTTCGTTTACGGTGCTTTGGTTGAAAAAGTTTTTGGGGTTAATCCGGGGAGGCAGACACCTGCCTATACCTCGACAGACGGTATCGATTATATTCCTATGCCGACATGGAGAGTTTTTCTCATACAATTTTTGAATATAGCTGGGCTGGGGCCTATTTTCGGAGCCATTATGGGCATCCTTTACGGGCCTTCGGCCTATTTATGGATTGTGTTCGGGACTATATTCGGTGGAGCTGTGCATGATTATCTGTCGGGTATGCTTTCGGTTCGTCGGAATGGAGCTAGCCTGCCCGAGTTAGTCGGCGATGAACTGGGGTCGGGAGTTAAGCAAGTCATGCGGATTTTCTCTCTGCTTTTAATGATATTGGTAGGGGCTGTGTTTGTCGTAAATCCGGCTAATCTACTCGATTTACTTACTGGGGAAAATACGACCACGACCATGTGGACTGCTATTATATTCGGGTATTATATATTGGCTACGTTGCTTCCTATCGATAAACTGATAGGGCGGCTTTATCCTTTATTTGGATTTGCTTTGCTGTTTATGGCGATTGGGATTATGATATCTTTGTTTTTGCGTCCAGACAGTTTACCGGAATTTCACGAAGCGATAGGTTATACACGACCGGACTCTGATGTAAATCCCATATTTCCTATGATGTTTATTTCGATAGCTTGTGGAGCTATTTCTGGTTTTCATGCTACACAATCTCCGATGATGGCTCGTTGTCTGAAAAATGAAAAAATGGGACGCCGGGTATTCTATGGGGCAATGGTTGTCGAGGGTATCGTCGCTTTAATTTGGGCGGCTGCGGCGATTGCCTTTTTCAATGGGTCATTCGATGCACTTTCTGAGTTCTTGAAAGGGAAAACTCCGGCTATTTTAGTCAATGATATATCGGTGGGCTGGTTAGGAACTTTCGGTGGAATTTTGGCTATGCTCGGTGTCATTGCGGCGCCTATAACCTCGGGTGATACTGCGCTCCGGTCGGCGCGTTTGATTGCTGCCGATTTTTTGCATATTCCTCAAAAGAAAATCCGAAATAGACTATTGGTTTCTATTCCGATTTTTATTCTTGCATGGCTCGTGATGATGATCGATTTCGAAGTGCTTTGGCGCTATTTTGCATGGTGTAATCAAACTTTGGCTGTGTTTACATTGTGGGCATTGACTGTTTGGTTGGCTAAGGAACATAAATGTTATTGGCTCACTTTGATTCCGGCGTTGTTTATGACGATGGTGACGGTTACTTACATATTTTTTGCTCAGGAAGGGTTTCGGTTGTCCTATTCGGTTTCGCTGGGCATAGCCGTCTTTGTTACGTTGTTATTATCATTTTTGTTTATCCGGTTTCTCCGTACTCTATCGAAGAGGGTGTCTATAAAGAGATAATCGATTGGTGTCGTTATGAATAATTTGACTAACTATCATTCTCATTGTGATTTTTGTGATGGGCATGCCCCTATGGAACTTTTTGTACGGGAGGCTGTGAAAGAAGGGTTTTCCTCATACGGTATTTCCTCTCATGCTCCATTCCCTGTACAGAATGGTTGTAATATGCAAAAAGAGAAAATGACGGCTTATTTGGAAGAATTTCGTCGTTTGAAGCGACTGTATTCCTCCGAGATAGATTTATATATAGGTCTCGAAATAGATTTCTTAGACGATTCGTTCAATCCTTCTATCGACTATTTTCAATCCCTTCCTCTCGATTATCGTATCGGGTCTGTACACTATATCGTTGCGTCCGACGGTACGCCTGTCGATACAGATGGATCACCGGAACGATTTCGGAACTATGTGGATACGTATTTCGATGGAGATGTTAAAGAGGTAGTTCACCGATTTTATCGTAGTTCCTTTCGTATGATCGAGCTGGGGGGCTTCGACTTTTTGGGACATTTGGATAAGATAGGGTTGAATGCCTCTCTCTATTGTCCGGGATTGGATCGTGAATCGTGGTATAAAAAATGGGTGACAGACTATCTTGAAGAAGTCGCTTCTCGAAATTTATTGGTCGAAGTCAATACGAAGGCTTGGGAGACTCGTGGACGTTTTTATCCGAATCATGATTATTTCGAGTTGATGAATGATTTGGGAATTCGGGTAGTCGTTAATTCGGATGCCCATTATCCCGAGAAAATAAATGCCGGCCGGATAGAGGCTTTGTGCGCTTTGGCACAAGCCGGGTACACCAATGTCTGGCAATTTTGTAAAGGTAATTGGGTCGACGTTCCTATTGAGGATTAAATTCCGTTCGTTCCCTTTCTGTAATAATGTAATTGTTTCTTTCTTAGTTACAGCTTTTTTTGTATCTTCGTGCCGATTTTTACGCAAAGATTATTTAAGAAATATATGGGCAAGAAATTCACCGAATATTCTCGTTTCGACCTCTCGGAAATCAATAAAGAGGTTTTGAACCAATGGGATAAGCAAGATCTTTTTCACCAAAGTCTGGAAACGCGCGAAGGGTGTCCTTCATTCGTATTTTACGAAGGTCCGCCTTCTGCCAACGGTATGCCGGGTATTCACCATGTGATGGCCCGTTCCATTAAAGATATATTCTGCCGGTACAAAACCATGAAGGGATTTCATGTGAAACGTAAAGCCGGGTGGGATACTCACGGGTTGCCCGTTGAGCTTGGGGTTGAAAAGGCTTTGGGTATCACCAAAGAAGACATCGGTAAAACCATTTCTGTGGCCGATTATAATGCGACTTGTCGTAAAGACGTGATGAAATTTACCCGTGAATGGGAAGACTTGACACACCGTATGGGATATTGGGTAGATATGAAGAATCCTTATATCACGTATGATAATCGTTATATCGAAACTTTGTGGTGGTTGCTCAAACAGTTGTATAATAAAAATTATCTTTATAAAGGATATACCATTCAACCTTATTCTCCGGCAGCAGGTACGGGATTGAGTTCACATGAGTTGAACCAACCCGGTTGTTATCGCGATGTTAAGGACACGACTTGTATAGCGCAATTCAAGATTAAGAATCCGCGTACGGAAATGACCGCTTTCGGAGAACCCTATTTCTTGGCATGGACCACTACACCGTGGACGTTGCCTTCCAATACGGCTCTTTGCGTAGGCCCGAATATCGATTACAATCTTGTACAGAGCTATAATCCTTATACCGGTGTACCCATTAGTGTAATAGTGGCGAAAGTTCTCGTGCGGACTCTATTCAATCCGAAAGCCGAGGGCCTTTCTTTGGAAGATTACAAGCCCGGTGACAAACTCATTCCGTGGAAAGTCGTTGCAGAATATAAAGGTAACGATTTGGCCGGAATGGAGTATGAACAACTGTTGCCGTGGGTAAATCCGGGAGAAGGAGCTTTCCGGGTTATTACCGGTGATTTCGTGACAACCGAAGAAGGTACAACCGGTATCGTGCATATTGCGCCCACATTCGGTGCAGATGACGATCGTGTAGCCAAAGCCAACGGTATTCCTCCTTTGATGATGCTCGATAAAGACGGCAATCGCCGTCCTATGGTCGATATGACCGGTAAATTCTATCTGATAGAAGACCTCGATCCTGATTTCGTTAAGCAGAACATAGATGTGGAGGCTTATAGCGAATATGCCGGCCGTTATGTAAAAAATGCTTATGATGCCGCACTTACGGCCGATGATGCCACGCTCGATATCGATATTTGCGTTTTGTTGAAGCAAACGAATAAAGTATTTAAAATCGAGAAACATGTGCATAGTTATCCGCACTGTTGGCGTACCGATAAGCCTGTGCTTTATTATCCGCTCGATAGTTGGTTCATTCGTACGACGGCTTGCCGTGGTCGCATGATAGAACTCAACAACACGATAAATTGGAAACCGCAGTCTACTGGGTCGGGACGTTTCGGAAAGTGGCTCGAAAATTTGCAAGATTGGAATCTTTCCCGTAGCCGTTATTGGGGAACTCCGTTACCTATTTGGCGTACCGAAGACGGGAGTGAAGAGGTTTGTATTGGTTCGGTCGAAGAATTGTATAATGAGATAGAGAAATCTATTACTGCCGGATTGATGAATGAGAATCCTTATAAGAAACAGGGTTTTGTCCCCGGCGAATATACGGCTGGAAATTACGATAAGATAGATTTACATCGCCCGTATGTAGATGATATCGTGTTGGTTTCCCCTTCGGGAAAACCCATGAAAAGAGAGAGCGACCTCATTGATGTTTGGTTCGATTCGGGCGCTATGCCTTATGCGCAGATACACTATCCTTTCGAGAATAAAGAAGTATTTGACAAGCGGGAAGTATATCCTGCCGATTTTATCGCCGAAGGTGTAGACCAAACGAGAGGGTGGTTCTTCACGTTGCATGCCATCGCCTCGATGGTTTTCGATAGCGTGGCCTATAAAGCAGTTGTTTCGAACGGGCTTGTTTTGGATAAGAACGGAAACAAGATGTCCAAACGATTGGGTAACGCTGTCGACCCGTTCAGTACGATCGAAAAATATGGTTCCGATCCGTTACGTTGGTATATGATTACCAATTCTTCGCCGTGGGATAACCTCAAATTCGATTTGGAAGGTGTGGAGGAAGTTCGTCGCAAGTTCTTTGGAACGTTGTATAACACCTATTCTTTCTTCGCTTTGTATGCCAATGTAGATGGTTTCACATTCAGTGAACCCGAGGTTCCGATGGAAAAACGGCCTGAAATAGACCGTTGGATTATCTCTCTTTTGAACTCTTTGATTAAAGAAGTCGACGAACAGTTTGCCGCTTACGAACCTACTCGTGCAGGGCGGGCTATATCGGATTTTGTAAATGACAATCTCAGTAACTGGTATGTTCGGTTGAATCGTAAACGTTTCTGGGGCGGAACGATGACGGAAGATAAATTGTCGGCATATCAAACGCTTTATACTTGCCTCGAAACAGTTGCCAAGCTCATGGCTCCTATTGCGCCTTTCTATGCCGATCGGCTCTATACAGACCTTACTGCGGCAACCGGACGAGATACTCGATCGGTACATTTGGTCGATTTCCCGGTAAGTTGCAACGATTATATCGATTTGGCTCTTGAAGAGCGTATGCAGATTGCTCAGACTATGACTTCGATGGTATTGGCTTTACGTCGTAAAGTGAATATCAAAGTACGCCAGCCGCTCACGACCTTGATGATTCCGGTATTGAATAAAGAGCAACAGGATCATATCGAAGCCGTGAAAGATTTGATTCTGAGTGAGGTGAATGTGAAAGAAATGAAGTTTGTCGATAATGCGGCAGGTATATTGGTAAAACGGGTCAAACCCGATTTCAAAAAGCTTGGTCCGCGTTATGGAAAGATTATGAAACAGTTGGCAGCTACGATAGCTTCTATGTCGCAACCGGATATTATCGAATTTGAGAAGAACGGAACTTTTACTTTCGAGATAGATGGGCAACAAGCTACTATCGAAGCGAGCGATGTAGAAATTATCTCCGAGGATATTCCGGGGTGGTTGGTTGCTAACGAAGGTAATCTTACAGTAGCTCTCGACATTACGGTGACCGACGAATTGCGCCGCGAAGGTATTGCCCGCGAGCTGGTGAACCGTATACAGAATATTCGTAAAACTTCGGGCTTCGATATTACGGATAAAATCGATGTATATATCGCTTCGAACGGGGAGACCGATTTGGTTGTGGAGGAATATCGCGACTATATGTCTCGACAGGTCTTGGCCAATACGTTTGAGATATTGGGCGCTCTTTCCGGAGAGTCTGTCACCGAGCTGGACTTCGATACGTTTAAGGTGAATATCAGAATTGTTAAATCCTTGAAATAATGGAGGTCCATAGGGATATTTCTGTTATATTTGACCGGATATAGAACAATTTCCGTTTGTGGTCGGTTCTTTGAATAATTGAATGTGGAATTTTAAGTAGCAATAATTATGAGTGAAAAAACACGTTATTCCGATGCTGAACTTGAAGAATTTCGGCAGATTATTAATGAAAAGCTCGAAAAAGCATATCGTGATTATGATTTGTTGAAAGCCTCGATTATGAATACCGATGGCAACGATGTTACCGATACATCGCCTACATTTAAGGTGTTGGAAGAAGGTGCTAGCACTCTCTCCAAAGAAGAGGCAGGACAATTGGCGCAACGGCAGATGAAGTTTATTCAGCACTTGCAGGCTGCGCTTGTACGCATAGAAAATAAAACATACGGGATTTGTCGGGAGACCGGTAAGCTGATTCCGAAAGAGAGACTTCGTGCTGTTCCTCATGCAACTTTGGGAATTGACGCGAAGGAAGATGGAAAAAGAAAATAGTTTGCCGATATCCATATCAATCTGTTCTTTGGGGAAACAGGTAAAGAGGATTGGCAGTTTTTATGAAACTTACTGAAAAGTGATATTAAAATTCGACCTTTGGGGGCTGTTCTTTGGGTAGAAAGCACGAAGGTCGAATCTTTTTGAGATAGGATAAAAGTGAGAATCTTTTTATTTTGGATATGAAGAAATTGACCAAAGGGCAGGTTGCTCTTATTACGATTGTTCTTGTACTCATTGTCGACCAAGCCGTGAAGATATGGGTGAAAACTCATATGTATATCGGTGAATCTATACGAGTGACCGATTGGTTTTATATAGCGTTTATCGAAAATAACGGTATGGCCTTCGGCATGGAAGTGGGAAGCAAGCTGTTCTTGTCTCTGTTCCGTATTGTTGCCGTTGTTTTTCTGTCGTGGTGGATGCTGAAAATTAAGAATCGTCCCCAAGTCGCTACGGGATTCATCGTTTGCTTGGCTTTGATTATAGCGGGAGCTGCGGGAAATATTGTAGACTGCCTGTTCTATGGATTGATGTTTAACGATCCTGTCCCCCCTTTGGTCGCTTCTTTTGTGCCGGGAGACGGGTATGCCGGGCTGTTCTATGGGCGAGTTGTGGATATGCTCTATTTCCCTCTGTTCAGTTTTTATTGGCCCGATTGGATACCGTGGATAGGAGGTGAGCGGTTCGAGTTTTTCCGTCCGGTATTCAATATTGCCGATTCGGCGATTTCGGTCGGAGTGGTTTGTATGATTCTCTTTTATCATCGTTATCTCTCTTCCGAAAATAAACAAGTTGAGAAATCCGAATAGCTTTATGAAAAATCCGATATGGATCATATGGTTGATTTTATGTTTGTCGGCATGTGGCAGCCGTACTCCGGATTATGTCATTAATGAGAAAGATATGGAGGATTTGTTAGTCGATATACACAAATCCGAAGCTGTCATAGAATCGAACTATAATATCTATAACAACAATGCCGATAAGAAAAAGATAAGAGAAGCCGTATTTTTGCGTCATGGAGTCACTCGGGAACAGTTCGACACGACTCTTGTATGGTATGGGCATCATATTGAAATCTATATGAAAATATACGATCGTGTGGTGGAACGATTGAAAGCCGAAAATGAGGAGGCCAAAAAACTGTTAGCGGAAGAAAATTCCCAAACGATGTCGCAGCCGGGCGATAGTGTAGATGTATGGAAACAAAGGCGGAGCCATATCTTCGACTCCCGGTTATCTACCAATTTGTTAGCGTTCGATATCGCTCCCGATGAAAACTTCCGTACTCGCGATTATTTCGAGTTGAAATTTAAAGTCGTCATGCTACCTAAATTAAGCGTGAACCCGCAAGTATATATGGCCGTACGTCATACCGATAATGGGGTGGCATACAACAGAATCGATATAGATAAGGGAGGGTGGTTCTCTTTGCCGTTACAATCCGATTCTGCTACGGCGTTGTCCCGTCTTTACGGATATATCGTTCTTCCGGAGCAATCGGTTCGGGAGAAGGTATATATCGATAGTTTGATGTTGATTCGTAAGCACTATAACGATCGTATTCTTGATGTGGATAATCAGGTGTATATGCCAGAGCAGTCGGTCGTAAGTGGCGAATCTAAGAAAGCCGTTGCAAAACGGGTTACCAAATTAAAAAAGTTAGGTTCATAAGAGAAGATCATTGGATTATGAAGAAAGGATTCTTTTCGCATCAGTTGTGTTATAGGCGGTCGTTGCTCAATAAACACATTCTCTATCTCACTTTCGACAATAAAGTTGATAATATATTGCCGTTTCAGCGAGAAGTATCCTTGACTACCTTTTGTGAAGGTGTGTTGTTTGTCGTGTCGCCCGGTTTCGAACAGGAAAAAGAGGAGTTCTGTCGCATATTGCGGGAACAGCTCTCCGGCAATCCTTTGCTCACGGTAGGAGAGGCTATTATTCATAATCCCGTCTATCTTCGTAATATGGCCGACGACATCGCCCCTTGCAGTCTGTATACTGTCACATCGATAAATTGGGCGACGGCTCGGTTGAGAGACGACGAACTCACGTTGGTGAAAGTACTCTGAACAGACTCTTGTTTTATCAGCATGATTATGTTTTAGCTGGTGAGAAAAAAGTATTCAATTTTTTCCCCTACTCCGATGATTGTCGAAGATAGGGAAAATATCGCTTGGTGTCGTTCTCGGTTTCGTCCGGTTAATACTCTAAGATATATAAAGCTCTGGGGGGAAACTCCATAACGGGGGAGAACTCGATCTGTCTGTGTGTAATAATATCATGGGCGGATTGTACTTCCGATAAAATCTCGTTATAACGGCTCATGTCGACCGTCAGTGGAGAGTCGTTCCCGTTCATGATAACCAACACATTTTTCCCTTCGTAGCTGCGGCGATATACATACAATCCGTTGTTCGGCATGAAGTGCATCATTTCCCCGTGTGACAGACAGGGATTGTTTTGTCTCCATTTCAAGAGAGTCCGGCAAAAGTCGAAGGCTTCGTTTTGCAGGGGGGTGCGGTCTTGGGATAAGAAATCGTTAATCGTATCGCCCGGAAATCCTCCCGGAAAATCGAGGCGGACTAATCCGTCGGTCTTTTGCTTGCTCCCATGCATTAGAATTTCTGTCCCGTAATAGATTTGGGGAATCCCACGGGTTGTCAATAGGAATGCGATGGCTTGTTTGTAAAAGCCCAAGTGGGAGGGTTCGGACAACAGAAAACGATCGGTGTCGTGGTTGTCGAGGAAGTTGAGTACATTCATTGGGTCGGCAAACATGAAGTCGAGTGCAAGGTGGTCGTAAATCAGATTCAACCCGCCCCAACTGTCGGTTTGCGAAGTAAACGCATCACGGGCTATACCTTGTAGCGGAAAATCCATAACGCTTTTCAAGTGGGAGTTACGCGACGTATCCAAAATGCTGTTCCGTTGCCAATAGGCCGAACCGGCTTCGGTTCCGTACCAGCATTCTCCCACGATGTTGAAATTAGGGTATTCCCGGTTGATGGCGGCACACCATTCGGACATGGAATCGAAAAACACATACGGGTGAGTATCCATACGTATGCCGTCGATTCCCGAGAATTCTATCCACCAGATACTGTTCTGAGTCAGATATTTCATCAAATGCGGATTGTGCTGGTTCAAGTCTGGCATGCTCTCTACGAACCAACCTTCTACGGTCATGCTTTTGTCATATTCCGATACGTAAGGATCGAAGTGGGGAGTAAGACGGTAGGACGTTTGTCGATAACCGTCGGGGAAGTTGAACCAATCGTGCGACGGTCGGTCCAAGAACCAGATATGTTGGTCTCCGCAATGGTTGAATATCATATCCATGACGACTTTCATACCCCGGTTATGGCATTCGGTTATCAAATCCCGGTAATACATGTTTGTCCCGAACCGAGGATCGACCCGATAATAATCGGTTGTTGCATATCCATGATACGACCCTCCGGGCATATCGTTTTCGAGAACCGGATTCAGCCAAATGGCCGTTACGCCTAAGTCTTCGATATAGTCCAAGTGCTCGGCGATACCTTTTAAGTCCCCTCCATGCCGGGCATCGGGATTGTTCCGATTTACGGGTGAAGGAAATCGCATGGACGGAATGACGTTTGTAGACGGGTCGCCATCGGCGAAACGGTCTGGCATAATCAGATAAAGTACGTCCGTTGCGTCGAATCCTTTCCGGTTTTTTCCCTGTATGGTTCTTGCATTGAGTGTGTATGGGATATTTTGTTTCTCTCGTTTTCGGCTCAGTTGAATATCGAAATTGCCGGGTTGGGTCTCAGGGGCGATACTCAGATAAAGGAATGAATAATTTTTACTGTCCAGACTGACAGCTTTTGTTAAGGTTACGCCCGGGTAATCTATCTTAATTTTACAGTCGGCGATATTTTTCCCGTATAACATGATTTGTAGCTCTCGGTCTTGCATTCCGGTCCACCAGAATGGAGGGTCGATTCGTTCTATATCTATCTTTGCATAACTTGTGCTTAGGGTGCAGAATAGCAGGAATGATAGGAATATCTTTTTCATACGTATGGCATTTATGGGTTTTTCTGTTGGAGAAACAATTATATGTAAGACTTGGTTCGTAGGCAACTTCATTATAAATGAGAAAGGGAGGAGATAAAAATTATCTCCTCCCTTTCTCTATGTTCGCATTATTCGAAATCTTAAATGACTCCTTGTGCCATCATGGCTTTGGCTACTTTCATGAAACCTGCGATGTTGGCTCCTTTCATATAGTTGATGTATCCGTCCGTTTCGGTTCCGTATTTTACACATTGAGTGTGAATGTCGCTCATGATTTGGTGCAGACGTTGGTCAACTTCTTCGGCGCTCCATGAAATGTGCATGGCGTTCTGTGTCATTTCCAATCCCGAAGTGGCTACGCCGCCCGCATTGACAGCCTTGCCTGGTCCGTACATGATACGATGTTTGATAAATAAATCGATAGCTTCGGGGCGGCAACCCATATTGGAGATTTCACCCACACAGATAACGCCGTTTTCAATAAGCCTCTTGGCATCTTCTTCGTCGAGTTCGTTTTGTGTAGCACAAGGAAGAGCGATGTCGACTTTTTGTTCCCAGGGGCGTTTTCCGGGGAAGAATTGTACTCCGTATTTTTCGGCATAAGGTGCGACTATATCTTCGCCCGATGCGCGTAGTTCGAGCATATAGTCTATCTTTTCGCCTGAAATACCGTCTGGATCATATACATAACCGTCAGGTCCCGAAATGGTGACTACTTTCGCTCCTAATTGTGTAGCTTTTGATGCCGCACCCCATGCTACGTTGCCGAATCCACTGATGGCGATTCTCTTTCCGGCGATGTCTATTCCTTTGGTTGCCAGCATTTGTTTTACGAAGTAAAGTCCACCGTAGCCGGTTGCTTCGGGACGAACAAGGGAACCTCCGAATTCGAGACCTTTTCCGGTAAACGTTCCGGTGTGCTCGTGCGTCAGTTTTTTATACATACCGAACATGTAGCCGACCTCACGGCCTCCTACGCCTATATCGCCCGCAGGCACGTCGGTGTCGGGGCCTAAATGACGCCACAATTCCAACATGAATGCTTGGCAGAATCTCATGATTTCGGCATCTGATTTACCACGAGGGCTGAAATCCGAACCACCTTTTCCACCACCCATAGGTAGAGTGGTCAGTGCATTTTTGAATGTTTGTTCGAATCCGAGGAATTTCAATATGGAAAGATTTACCGATGCATGGAATCTTATTCCTCCTTTGTATGGGCCTATGGCATTGTTGAATTGTACCCGGTATCCTAAGTTTACTTGTATTTCGCCGTTATCATCTACCCAGGGCACTTTGAAGGTGATGATTCTGTCGGGTTCGACAAGCCTTTCTATCAATTTGGCTTTTTCGAATTCGGGGTGTTGGTTATAAACTTCCTCTATGGAAAGTAACACCTCGTGTACCGCTTGTAAATACTCCGACTCACCGGGGTGCTTTGCCGCCAATGATGTCATGATGTGCTCGATGTTCATAGTCGCGATATTATTAAGTTAAATTCTTGATTGGGCATCTCTTTGGAAGATGCTCGTTTCTCTTATCGCAAATGTACATATTTATATGGATAAAAAAATTTTTTTTACTACTTTTGAACAATAAAATCGCAAAAAAATAAAATGGCAATTTGAAAGCCGGAATCGACACAAAAATAATGAATCGACCGAATATTAACCAATTATATCTGAAAGATACCTCTTTTGCTAACTTAATGCAAAAAAGAGTGTTCAATGTCTTACTTGTTGCGAGCCGATATGATGCTTTTATCATGGAAGAAGATGGGCGGGTGGAGGAACAAATTTACTTCGAATATGTTTCCCTGAATCTGAGTTCGCCTCCTCGGGTGAAACAGGTAACGACCAATGAGGAAGCCTTCGAGGAATTGGCTTTGAAACGTTATGACCTGATTATAACTATGCCCGGAGTCGATTGTTCCGAGACCTTTACGCAGGCAAAGGCGATGAAACGTCTCTACCCTTATATCCCTATTGTCGTTCTGACCCCTTTTTCTCACGAAGTTTCAAGGCGTATAGCAAAGGAAGATTTGAGTGGGGTGGACTACGTGTTCAGTTGGTTGGGTAATGTCGATTTGTTAGTGGCTATTATTAAGCTGATCGAAGATAAAATGAATGCCGAAGTCGATATTACTTCGGTAGGTGTGCAGCTCATTCTATTGGTAGAAGACTCTATCCGGTTCTATTCTTCCATTTTGCCTAATTTGTATAATTTTGTGTTGAAGCAATCCCAAATATTTTCGACCGAAGCCTTGAACGATCACGAGCGAATGCTGCGCATGCGGGGACGCCCCAAAGTAATGTTGGCACGAACTTATGAGGAAGCTATGCAGATATATGAAAAATATTCGGGAAACATGCTGGGTATCGTATCCGATGTTTCGTTCGTTAGGGCAGGCGAAAAAGATAAAAAAGCAGGAATAAAATTTTGCACCTATGTGCGCTCTTGCGATCCTTACTTGCCTCTTATTATTGAGTCTTCCGAACGCGAAAATCAAAAAGAAGCCATTAAGCTCAACGCTTCGTTCTTGGATAAAAATTCTAAGAAATTGCCGGTTGATTTGAGAAAAACGATATTGAAAAATTTCGGCTTCGGTGATTTTACATTCATCAATCCTAATACGGGAGAGCCTATCGTGACAATAAAAAATCTAAAAGATTTACAAGACAATATAGATATTATTCCCGACGACTCTCTTTATTATCATGCCTCTCGTAATCACATATCCCGATGGCTCTATTCGCGGGCCATTTTCCCTATGGCCGAAGCCTTGCAGCCTCGACAAATTACCGATTTGAGCGAGATATCTGAGATTCGTAAACTCATTTTCGACGCTATTGTACAGTATAGAAAAATGAAGAATAGGGGAGTAGTTGCCATTTTCAAGCGTGACCGTTTTGACAAATACTCCAATTTTGCTCGTATTGGTAATGGTTCTTTGGGGGGGAAAGGACGAGGCTTGGCGTTTATCGACGCCATGATAAAAAGAAATCCGACTTTCGATAATATCGAAGGCGTGAATGTGACCGTTCCCAAAACGGTAGTTTTGTGTACCGATATATTCGATACCTTTATGGAGAGTAATAATCTCTATCAAATAGCTCTTTCCGATATTTCCGATGAAGAAATTTTGGAGCATTTTCTTAAAGCGAAGCTCCCCGAAGAATTAAAGCCCGATTTTTTGGCATTTTTCGATGTGGTGGGTAAGCCCATTGCCGTTCGTTCGTCGAGTCTGTTGGAAGATTCCCACTATCAACCTTTCGCCGGTATCTATTCTACCTATATGATACCCTCGTTGGACGATAAGAACGAGATGCTCCGTTTACTGTTAGATGCTATAAAAGCAGTTTATGCCTCGGTTTTTTACGCCGATAGTAAAGCCTATATGACAGCTACGTCGAATGTTATCGATCAAGAAAAGATGGCGATTATATTGCAGGAAGTGGTAGGTACGCAATACAACGATCGTTATTATCCGTCGTTTGCAGGAGTAGGCCGTTCGATAAACTACTATCCTATTAATGACGAAAAGGCCGAAGATGGAGTTGTCGATTTGGCCATTGGGTTAGGAAAATATATTGTCGATGGAGGACGCAGTTTACGATTCTCTCCACGGCATCCCAATAAAGTATTGCAAACCAGTACACTCGATTTGGCGTTGAGAGATACCCAAACACGATTCTACGCGTTGGATATGAATAGAGGTGAAAAACCTTTCTCTATTGACGATGGCTTCAATTTGTTGAAACTCTCCGTTCGCGATGCCGAGAAAGACAATTCCCTTCGTTTGATGGTTTCTACTTACGATCCTGTCGATCAGATGATCCGGGACGGTTACTATGATGGGGGGCGCAAAGTCGTTACGTTTGCCAATATCTTGCAACATAAAGCCTTTCCGTTAGCCTCTATTCTCGATTCCATGCTTACCATTGGCAGTCGCGAAATGGGACGGCCGGTAGAAATAGAGTTTGCAGGAAATCTTGTAGGGCCGGGTAATACTCCTGGTACAGTTTATTGGTTGCAGATAAGGCCTATTGTCGATATGAAGGAAATGCTTAGCGACGAAGTAATGGATTTACCCGACGAAAGAACCATTCTTAAAAGCAATACGGCATTAGGACACGGCGTGATGGATAATGTATCTCATATTGTCTATGTAAAATCATCGAGTTTTAAGTCCTCAAATAATGTAAATATAGCACGTGAAATAGAGAAAATAAATCGTACCTTTACCGAGCGGGAAGAAAACTATATTTTGGTAGGGCCCGGGCGATGGGGGTCGAGTGACTCTTCACTGGGAATTCCAGTTAAATGGCCGCATATATCATCAGCCCGTCTCATTGTAGAGTCCGCACTTGATAATTATAGGATAGAACCAAGTCAAGGAACGCATTTCTTTCAGAATTTGACTTCGTTTGGTGTTGGCTATTTTACGGTAAATACATTTGCAGGCGATGGCTATTACGATGAAAGTTATCTGAATGAGCTCCCTGCTGTGTACGAATCGGAATCTTTGAGAATTGTTAAATTTGATGCTCCTGTACTGATAGAGATAAACGGACGCAAAGGGAAAGGTCTGGTGACAAAGCCCGGAGTGGAACAAATTGAAAATAAATAAGATAGAAAATTATGTCTATATTTAGAAAAACGATGAAAGCGTTGGGGTTTTCTGGCGAAGATGATGAATTCGAGGCTCAACCTTATACTGCTGAAAATATTACGAATGCATGTATTCGGGAAAAAGAGAGACAGGATAATGAGAGTGACGTTACTCCGTCTGCTTCGAGAGTTGGAGAAGACAAAGAGGAGGAACTGCAACTCCCCGATACGCTGCTCGATACATTGTTAGAATTATTGAACAAATCGCTTCCCGATTATATATTGGCCGCATTGGATAAGGAAGCGGAGAAAAAATATCTCTTCGATCGATTAGATAAACCGTTTAAAGAATTTATCTGTGCGGTAAATGAGCGTGCCCGTGAATCCGTTTCACGGAAATGGAAAACAGAACACCTCAATTTAACGAAAGAAATGGAAGAGGCACGGGTAAAAATGAAAGAATTGGAAGAGCAGCGTAATACTATGCAAAGTGCTCAATTAAGCGCCGAACGACAGAAACGGGCGGTGGCGGAAAAAGTGCATGAGCTGGAAGCTCGTATCGCTGCGTTAGAAGCCGAAAAAGAGCAGTTTGAACTGGAAAATAAAAGTTTGGTGAATAAATTGAAAGTCTCTAATGTTCATCAAGAAGAATTGGAGGCAGCTTCTGCCGAAATTGAGAGGTTAAGAGCCGAACTTAAAACACAGAAAGAAAATATATCCGATGTAGAGCAACTTCGCATGGATTTACAGCAGGCTCGCAAAGAACTATCACAGGCAAAAGATAAAGAGACCGAGATTGCAAGTCAGTTGGAAGCAGCTCGACAAGACTTAATGCAACGAGAAGATAAAAATTCACAACTCTTAAAGCAGATAAAGGATCTCGAAATTCAGCTATCCGAAGCACAGAATGGGTTGAAGGTAGTAGACGAAGTCGAAATTAAATTGCAACAGTTTGAGCAGATAAAAGCATCGAAAGATGAAAAAATAGCACAACTCTTAGACAACTTGCAATCCGTGGAGGAAGAAAACAAACAACTCCAAGCTCGACTGAATGATCTGATAGAACAAAAAGAAAAATTAGAACAGACTGTGACACAGGGAAATGTCGGTAACAAAAACGAAATTGAGTCGTTGAAAAGCGATTTAGAAAATGCCAATGCAATGATAGCTGCATTGCGAAATCAACGACAAGAACTATTAGCACAGATAGAGAATTTGAAATTTGTGAAAAACACTAATGAAAAGCAAGAGCCGGAAACCGTTACGCCAGTCGAAGAGAAACAAGACACATCGTCCGTAATTAGTTTTGAAGTTCGTCAGGACGAAAGTGAAACAAAAAGCAATGTAAAAACTTCGGTAGAGGAATCGAAAGAAGTTACGGAGAATTCCCCTAAGAGTGTTGATACAAACACAGGGGAAGACGATTTTCCGGGTCTCGATTCATTCGATGATAACTGGTTAATTCCTACCAGACCCGATACACCCGAGATGATTGCAAAACGGAAAGAAGAGGAGAAAAAGAAACGCGAAGCCGAAGAACAGGCTGCCGTGGAGCAAAAGAAAGCGCAGCAAGTTGATTCCTCGCAAATGTCTCTTTGGTAAAATAAATGTAATGTATGGAAAGAGTCCCGTTTAGAGAATGGGACTCTTTTTTTTAGAAGCTGTTTTAAATTTATTCCGAGACAGATTGAGCCCTATGTTGAAGCAGA
>ERZ827440.734-NODE-734-length-42311-cov-6.377225_pt1 | contig 42311 bp, 37 predicted proteins | sample MGYA00519774_ERZ827440 | MGnify/ENA primary metagenome ERZ827440 (study PRJEB31778, sample SAMEA3449302) | human gut metagenome | biome: human gut; feature: human-associated habitat; material: faeces | place: United Kingdom | collected 2010/2012 ... | reverse complement strand
GGCAGAGGTCTGCAAAACCTTTATTCCCCAGTTCAAATCTGGGTGGCGCCTCCAAAAAAACTAGTAAACTTTTCGTTTACTAGTTTTTTTATTTTTATATCAAAATAATTATTTAAACAATTTATCCACAAAAAACAAATTAAAATAAAATTTTTTTCTATTTTCTGTGGATAATTTTATAATAAAAAATTATCAAACGATAATGCCATATTTTTATATGAAAACTTTCCAGTAGCACCTATAGGTATTGTAAGGTTTGGATAATCATGTCCAAAAGGAAAATTTATAATTATAGGTATTTTTAAGTTTGATAATTTGTTCATAAATATTTCTTTTAAAGTAAGACTTCTATTATAGTTATTTAAATTACAGTTCTTAAAATGTCCTAAAATTATTCCATTACAGTTTTTTAATTTTTTACTAAGAAGTAATTGAGATAACATTCTATCTATAACATAAGGATATTCATTAACCTCTTCAATTAAAAGTATTGAATTATCTGTATCTACTTCATAGGGTGTGCCTAAAGATGAACATATAATAGAGAGGTTGCCTCCAATTATTTTACCAGAAAAGGATTTAGGATTTATTATTTCTATATTATCATAATCTAAAAGGTTATATGTGAATGTATTTGAATTTGAAGTGGAAATTGAAATAAAGGAATTTAAAGTGATTTTATCATTAAAATTAGAATTTACCATTGGACCATGAAATGTAATTAAATCTAAATAGGATGATAAATAATTTAAAAGAATAGTTATATCACTATATCCACAAAAAAACTTAGGATTATTTTTAATATTTTCTATATCTAAATAGGGAATAATATTTATTGAGCCATAACCTCCTCTTAAACATATGATTCCATCAATAGAGCTGTCAGCAAACATATTATTTAATTCCTTTGCTCTATCTGAATCTTTTCCAGCTAAGTAACCATACTTGTCATAAATATGTTGTGAAAATTCTATTTTAAAGCCAATATTTTTTAAGTTTTCAATATTTTTATTGATTATTTTTTTTTCATCACAAGAAGCAGGTGCAATTATTCCTAAAGTAGAATTTTTATTAAGATGTTTTCCTTTTATCAATAGAAAATCAACTCCTATAAAATTTTAAAAGAGCTATTTATTAAAGAATAAATTTGAAACTTATGTTATTTTAACTAAATAAAAATAAGTTATTATTTAGCGTATAAAATCTTTAATGTAATAGCTCTTTTTATTATATAGAAAATTATATATTTTGATAATTAGTAATAAGTTAGACAACAAGAGATATGTATATTTTTTAGTGGAACATATCTTTTTTATAAAGAATAAATGCAACTATACCAGCTATACCCATAATCATTCCCATTACTATATAAAATCCATTAGGGTCTTTATCAAAGGGAAGAGAATAAAGGTTCATTCCATATATACCACTTATTATCGTTGGTATAGCTAAAAGAATTGTTACTGCTGCTAATACTTTCATTACTATATTAAGATTGTTTGAAATAACAGAAGCAAAAAAGTCCATGGTACTTGCAAGGATATTACTATAAACATCTGTCATTTCAATAGCTTGTTTATTTTCTATAATAACATCTTCAAGTACATCTTTATCTTCTTCATATTTTTGAATAAAATCTAACTTAAGCATTTTTTCAAGGGTTATTTCATTAGCTTTTAAAGATGTTGAAAAGTAAACCAATGATTTTTCAAGTGAATGTAATTGAATAAGTTCTCTATTTTTCATAGATTTATGAAGTCTTTTTTCAATCATAAGACTTTTTTTATCTATTTGTCTAAGATATAGTAGGTAGTAAGTTGATATTCTGTTTAGAATTTGTAATATAAATCTAGATTTTTTAAAGGTAAAAAATGTTTTGATTTTACCATTAACAAAATCAGATAGAATCTTACTGTTCTTTAGGCAGATAGTTATTATTACATCATCTGTATGTATTATTGCTAAAGGATAAGTATCATAAGTTAAAGAGTTATCTTCCATTTCTGTGAAAGGTATATCCACAATAATAACTATTGTATTATCTTCTATATCTATACGAGATGTTTCTTCATCATCTAATGGTGCTTTTAAAAATTCAATAGGCACATTTGTTTTTTTAGAAATTAATAATAGTTCCTCATCAGAAGGTGCAATTAAATTTATCCAACAACCTGATTCAATATTATCAATTAATTTAAATTCAGGATTTGTTTCATTAAAGGTTTTATAAATTTGAATCATAAAAAAAGTCCTCCTCTTTAAACACATTTTTATTGTAACATAAATGTTTTAACAATAAAAAATAAAAGAACAAGAAATTTATTCTTGTTCTATATCTTTATAAAATTCATTTTTAATTTCAAGTAATAGATTATTGTTATGCATTAAATCCATACCTGTAAAGGCAAGGGCTAAGGAGGCTTTTTTTATTTGTTCAAAGGCAAAGGAGGATTGAGTAGCTTCTAAAAATTCTTTTGAACCATAATTTATCCTTTCTTTTTCTGTTATAGATATATAAGGATGAATTGAAGGAACAACTTTACTAACAGCACCTATACTTAATCCTGAAAATACATTTGCTGGAGAATTAATTTTTATAATTCCATTTTCTTTTAAGTTATGACTAAATAATCTGTTTAAAGTTCTATTGGTTATTAAATTTTCACTAGGTGGTTCATAAAGTGATATTTTATGAGGAATATTAGTTATTTCAGAAATAAATGTAGCAGTTTTTCTTATTTTTTCTTCTATAACTTCAGCAAGTTTTGTATTTTTAGCTCTTATATAAAATTTTGCTTCACACTCTGAAGGTGTAAATAATGGAGTTGAACCACCAGAAGATATTATAGAATTAATTTCTGTTTCTTTAGGAAATCCTTTTTTTATATTATTTATTATATCTTTGTCATTATCACCTATAGGGTATGGTTGTCTTTGACTAGCTAAATAGTTATTTATTTCTATACCCTCTAGACATTTTTGACTATACCTATTGATATTTTTGAGCTTAGGTGTAATTTGTCTTTCTTCTATTTCTTTACTATCTGTTTTATATTTTAATTTAACACTTATATATTCTTTTTCTTTTAGAGAACTTATTATTTTTGATACTCTATCTGCTGTTACATTTACTATATTTGCTATATATTTATTACTTACAAAACAAGTTTTAGTTTCTTCGCTTAAATATAAAATCATTGCAAGTATTATTTTTTCTTTATCTGATAATTCTTCATTTAATAAAATTTCTGCAGGTATCCATAGTCCTTTTAATTTTTGTGTTGCCATATTTTCTACATCTCCTTTCGCCTCACATTCGATTTTGTGACTTTTAAAATCAAGTTTAGTATAATTTTAGGAATAAAAAATAAGCTCTAAAATTTTACTTTTAAAGCTTATATATTTTATTATCTAAATTCCCTAATCCATTCATTTATCTTATGTTTGTCTAATGTGTCCACCAAATATCGCAATCCCCTGGATATGAAAATACTGCTTTTTTATGCCTTCCAAGTAATCCACCTGCCAAAATAACTGATGATCTCATTTGTCTCATTAATTCTTCTGGTATTACATTTTTGTTTAATTTACTTGTATCTATTATTATTTTATTGTTTTTTCTAACTACTTTTCCTCCTAATTTTTCTAATATTTCAAACATTATTTTTGTGTCATGTATATGTGGTACATTATATAATGTTGTTTTTCCTGCATTTAATATTGTTGCTGCTATTATTGGTAAAGATGCGTTTTTTGAGCCTGATATTTCTATTGTTCCTTCTACTTTGTTCCCTCCATTTATTATGTATTCTGACATTTTTTCTCCACCTTTCCCTTTTTATTTTGCTATATATTATGTTATCTTTATAGATTTAGTGATTTTTGTAAAAAATAAGAGCTAAGATTTTTAATTCTTAACTCTTTAGTCCATTATTTTAGTTTTTGTTTTTTAGCATTTTTACCATTTTATCAAAATCGCTTTCTAATTGTTTCATTTCTCTATCTCTGTATATTTCAAATTCTTTTTCTGCCTTCTCTATTGCTTCTTGATGGGATATTTTACCTTTTCCTTCAAGCAATTTTCTTTTATTTTGTATAATTTGATTGTCTAATTCATTTATCCAATCCTTCATTGTCATTGCTTGTTGTTCTAGTGCTTGAAATTCTGCAAAATCTAAAAATTGTGAAACTAATAAATTTAATCTTTGTAATTCAATCTCTGAAAGATAGTTTTTAGCAATTTTCACATCATCAATTGTCACATAATCTCCTTTAAAATTTGTCATACCTACAAATGGTTTTTCATTGTCCACTCTTTCATATATCAGTTCTGCTGCTGTATGTTCATGAACTGCAAAATGTAGTTTATTTTGCACTGTTGCAAAGAAATTCTTTGTTAAATCAGAGCGAGGATCATAATCTATTGAAGTTGCATATATATCTGTAACTTGTTGATAAAAATTTCTTTCAGAAGAACGAATATCTCTAATTCTTTGTAATAGTTCTCTAAAATATCTGTTTCCACCTTGTTTTAATCTTTCATCGTCCATTGTAAAACCTTTTTGCATATATTCATGTAATCTTTGAGTTGCCCATATTCTAAATCTTGTTGCGACTTGTGATTGTACTCTATATCCTAATGCAATTATCATATCTAAATTATAATGATCAATATTTCTTTTAACCTGCCTATTTCCTTCGGTTTGAACTTGCAAGATTTTTTTGCAAGTTAAATCCTTTTTCAATTCTTCGTCTTCATATATATTATGAATATGTTGCTCTATATTTTGTCTAGTGGTTTTATAAATTTCTATAATTTGATATTTATTCAACCAAATATCTTCATCTATAAATTTTACAGAAACCTTTGTTACTCCATCTTCATCTTGATAAATTATTATACTATTTTCATTTTTTCCCATTCTACTCATCCTTTTTATTAATTTTCTTTTTAAACTAATAATAAATATTTTCCATTATGTATTTTCTTTAATATATTTAAAGAATTTAATTCTTTGTATATTTTACAAATACTTGATGTTGAAATTCCTAATGAATTTGATATTTCTTCTTGTTTTTTATTGATTAGTTTATTTTCATTAGCAATTAAATAAAGGTATATTAAAACTTTGCATTTCTTTGAATTGAATCTTTTTAATACTTTTAAAAGCATTTCTTTTTCTGTCATCAATATATTATTTTCATTTACTTTAACCTTTTTTAAAGCTGCATATGCTAGTTTATGTGCCATTTTATTTTTCTTTCTCGGTATCCATTGTAATGTAAAATTTTTATTTTTTGCATTTGTTTTATTTAAAATTCTTTTGTATGTTTCTTGAATTTGATTATATAAGTCTATGTTTCTTTTGAATATTTTACTTTTTGTACCTTCTAGAATTTTCTTCGCTTCTATACAATCTGTTCTTATTGTAATTTTTTGATTGTTTATCAAATTGCTTTCTACTATAATCATTGCTTGAAACATAGCATATATTTCACTTTCTGTTGAATTCTCTAATTTTACTTTACATTTTTTTGAAAATGCTTTTATTATTTTATTATTCTTAACTATTACAATTCCATATGTAGCAATTTTAATTGTATCATGAAAGCTAGCATCTGTATATATTTCACATACACTTTTTTCTATAATCATCCTCTCCTTTTTGAAAACATTTGTTTGATTTTATCATTTTATATTTATTTTGTCAATGCTTTTTATGTAATAAAATAACAAATATTATGCCATATATTCAAATATCTAGTAAAAATTAATTCACACTTGAACTTTTATTGATTATGGACTATAATACCTAATATAAATTTAATAAAAGGAGAGTATCATGAAGGAAATAACTATAAGAAAATTATTTAAAAATACTACTGATTATATTAATAAAACAATTTCTATTGAAGGTTGGGTAAAATCTTTAAGAGATTCAAAAACATTCGGATTTATTGAATTAAATGATGGAACATTTTTTAAAAATATTCAAATTGTATTTAATAATGAATTATCTAATTTTGATGACATTTGCAAATTAACTCTTAGTTCATCTATAAAAGTTACTGGTAAAATGGTTGAAACACCAAATGCAAAACAACCTTTTGAAATTCAAGCAACAGGAATTGAAATTGAAAGTTTAGCAGATAATGATTATCCATTACAAAAAAAGAAACATTCTTTTGAATATTTAAGAACAATTGCACACCTTAGACCTAGAACAAATACTTTTAATGCTGTATTTAGAGTTAGAAGTGTTTTTGCATATGCAATTCACAAATTCTTCCAAGAACAAGGATTTGTTTATGTTCATACACCTCTTATAACTGGTAGTGACGCTGAAGGTGCAGGAGAAATGTTTAATGTTAATTCATTTAACTTAGAAAATTTACCTAAAACAGATGATGGAAAAGTTGATTATTCTAAAGATTTCTTTGGTAAACCTGCTCATCTAACAGTTAGTGGTCAATTAAATGCAGAAACATATGCAGAGAGTTTTTGTAATGTATATACATTTGGACCAACTTTTAGAGCTGAAAATTCAAACACTGTAAAGCATGCAGCAGAATTTTGGATGGTTGAACCAGAAATTTGTTTTGCAGATTTAAAAGATGATATGGATTTAGCAGAAGCTATGATTAAATATACGTTTAAATATGTTTTAGATAATTGCCCAGAAGAAATGGAATTTTTTAATAAATTTATTGACAAAGATTTACTAGAAAGATTAAATCATGTAATTAATTCTGATTTTGCTAGAGTTACATATACAGATGCTGTAAAAGAACTTGAAAAACATAATGATGAATTTGAATATAAAGTATCTTGGGGTGTTGATTTACAAACAGAACATGAAAGATATTTGTGTGAAAAAATTTATAAAAAACCTGTTTTTGTTATGGATTACCCAAAAGATATTAAAGCATTTTATATGAAGCAAAATCCAGATGGAAAAACAGTTGCAGCTTCTGACCTTTTAGTTCCTGGTATTGGTGAAATAATTGGTGGAAGTCAAAGAGAAGAAAACTATGATAAATTATTAACTAGAATGAAAGAATTAAATATGCCAATTGAAAACTATAATTGGTATTTAGATTTAAGAAAATATGGTAGTTGTGTTCATTCTGGTTTTGGGCTTGGTTTTGAAAGAGGAATTATGTATTTAACAGGTATGCAAAATATTCGTGATGTTATTCCTTTCCCAAGAACACCAAAAAATTGTGATTATTAATTTAAAATTTATTTATAAAAAATAAGGTATATAAAATAAATTATATACCTTATTTTTTTAATTATATAAATATTTTTGTGGATTTACATGTGTTCCATTAATACGTATTTCTAAATGTAAATGTGGTCCTGTTGAATTACCAGTAGAACCAACAGCAGCAATTACATCTCCTGCTTTTACTTCTTGACCTACTTTAACATACATTTTGCTTGTATGTCCATACCAAGTTTCAACACCATTTCCATGGTCTATTTTTACTAAGTTACCATATGATCCACTATATTTAGCACATGTAACTGTACCACTTGCAACAGCTTTTATATCTGTACCTGTTGTTGCAGATATATCTAGTCCTGTATGCGTAGATTTTCTTAATCTACTGCTTTCTCCATATCTTGATGTAATTGTTCCTGAAATTGGTTTTGTTGCAATTTTTATACCATTAATTTCTGGCATTGCATCTAATTCTTCTTGAGCTTTTTTAGCTGCTTCTTCAGCTTGTTTTTCTGCCTCTTGTTTTTCAAGTGTTTCAGTTATTTTATTATTTACATCAGTTTTTGCAACTTCAATTTCAGCTACTTTTACTTCATCTTTATTTTGAGTATATTTTTCTAAAATACTTAAATCAAGTTCTTGCTCTGTATTTTCATTTTTTGCTTGATTAACAATTTCTTCTGCCTCTTCTATTGTATTAACAGTTTCTATTGTTTCATTATTAAGAGCTATATCATAATATTTATATGTTATAATTGCGTCTTCTTCTATTTTACTAGCAATTTGCTCTTCGTTTGTTTTTGTTTCTCTATTTATAAGTTTTAACTCATATTCAGGATCTGATTTTAGTTCAATATTGTCAACGTTTTTATTTTCTTCTATTAGACTTGTTTTTAGGCTTTCTTTAAATTCTTTTTTATTTTGTACATATCCTATTTCTTCACCTGATATTGTTACTTTATAGATTGGTTTATACTTAATTAATATTATCGCGATTATAAATCCAATTCCTATTATTACTATGTTAAAATACTTTAAAATTTCTTTTGTATAGTATTTCAGTTTCGGGTTTAAAATAAGCTTCACTCTCCTTTTTTCTTGTCTTTTTTAAACGCGACTATTATCTATTATACACTATATTCTTTGCAAAATCAAATTATGTATACCTTTTTTGTCGTTATTTGTCAATTTAAACAAATCATTTTTGCCAATTTTAGCTATTTTAGTATATTTTTCTCTGTTTTTCTCTTATTTACTAACTTTTTCTCTATTTTTCTTAATAATTGATTTTCTATTATTTTAATTTGTTATATATTTTTTCTTTGTAACTCCCTACTGCATAACAAGCTGTAATTTGATAACAGCTTGCAATTTGTTGGTTCCCCGAATTGTTACTGCATAAAAAATATATAACAAATTAAGAAATAAAACATATCTAACTAAAACTTTCAACTTTTAAAATAATTATACTAAAACTCTTTTATTAACCTATACATTCCATCTATATATTGTAGTTTCTGTAAATTTAAACTATAAAATGCTATTATGCTTCTGTAAAATGGAATAGGAAGGTGATTTTAATGGCTTTAGATTACAATATTATTGGTCAAAGAATTAAACAAGCTAGATTAAGTAAAAATTTAACACAAGAAGATTTAGCTGAACAAATAGACATTTCAGTTGCTTTTTTAAGTAGAGTAGAAAGAGGAAATTCTCATATAAATTTAAAAAGACTTAATCAATTATGTCGTTTATTAGATGTATCTGAAGGATATATTTTAAATGGTGTTTCTAGCAATTCTGAAAACTACCTAAATAAAGAATTTTCAGAATTATTAAAAAGTTGTTCTCCAGAAACACAAAGATTAATTTATGATATAGCAAAAGTAATTGCTGAACAAGAACACAATAGTGAAGAAGAAGTTTAATTTTCTTTAAGCATATAATATACAAATATTATATGCTTTTATTTTTTTCTTTTTCAACAAATTTATACATCATTTGTGAATATTTTGTAAATATCGACAAAATTTGCTTATTTAAATTGCTTATATTTTTTTCTTGTGATATTATAATAATTGCTTAAATGTTTATACTAATATAATAATAAAAAAATTAATTTTTTAAGGAGGTATAATATGGATTTTGAACAATGGAAAGGTTTTAAAAAAGGTGATTGGAAAGATGAAATAAATGTAAGAGATTTCATTCAACACAATTATACACCTTATGAAGGTGATAGTAACTTTTTAACTGAACCAACAGAAAAAACAAAAAAATTATGGAATGAAGTTTTAGAATTATACAAAAAAGAGCATGACTCTAAAGGTGGAGTATTAGATATAGATACAAAAACACCATCAACAATTACAGCACATGAAGCTGGATACATTGATAAAGATTTAGAAGATATTGTAGGTTTGCAAACAGATGCTCCTTTAAAAAGGTCTATTATGCCATTTGGTGGTATTAGAATTGTAGAAAAAGCTTGTGCTGCTTATGATAAAAAAGTTGATGACAAAGTTGAAGAAATTTTCCACAATTATAGAAAAACTCATAATGATGGAGTATTTGATGCATATACACCAGATATTAGAGCTGCAAGAAGTTCTCATTTAATTACAGGTCTTCCTGATGGATATGGACGTGGTAGAATTATAGGAGATTATCGTAGAGTTGCTTTATATGGTGTTGATATTTTAATTGAAGAGAAAAAACAAGAATTAGATATTTTAAATACAGATGATTTAACAGAAGAAATTATTCGTAGCCGTGAGGAAATAAATGAACAAATAAAAGCTTTAAATGAATTAAAAGAAATGGCTGCAAAATATGGTTTTGATATTTCTAAACCTGCTACAAATGCAAAAGAAGCTGTTCAATGGTTATATTTTGGATACTTAGGAGCAATTAAATCGCAAGATGGTGCTGCAATGAGTTTAGGTAGAACATCTACTTTCTTAGATATTTATTTTGAAAGAGATTTAGAAAATAGTGTTATTACTGAAGAAGAAGCACAAGAAATTATGGACCATTTTGTTATGAAATTAAGACTTGTTCGTTTCTTAAGAACACCTGAATATAACGAATTATTTAGTGGAGACCCTGTATGGGTTACAGAAAGTATTGGTGGTATGGGAATTGATGGTAGAACTTTAGTTACTAAAAACTCTTTCCGTCTACTTCATACACTTGAAAATTTAGGACCAGCTCCTGAGCCTAATATGACTGTATTATGGTCAACAAGACTTCCTGAAGGATTTAAAAAATTCACAACAAATTTATCTATACAAACATCTTCAATTCAATATGAAAATGATGATTTAATGAGAATTACTTTAGGAGACGATTATGGAATTGCTTGTTGTGTTTCTCCAATGAAAATTGGTAAACAAATGCAATTCTTTGGAGCTAGAGCAAACTTAGCAAAAACTCTTTTATATGCAATTAATGGTGGTAAAGATGAAAAAACTGGAAAACAAGTTACACCTTTATTCCAACCAATTACTTCTGAATATTTAAATTATGATGAAGTTATGCAAAAATTTGACCAAATGATGGATTATGTTGCAAAAATTTATATTAAAGCTTTAAATGCTATCCATTATATGCATGACAAATATTGTTATGAAGCTATTGAAATGGCTTTACATGATAAAGATATTGTTCGTACAATGGCTTGTGGTATTGCAGGTTTATCAGTTGTAGCAGATTCTTTATCAGCTATAAAATATGCAAAAGTTAAGGTTATTCGTGACGAAACAGGTTTAGCTATTGATTATGAAATTGAAGGTGACTTTCCTAAATTCGGTAATGATGATGATAGAGTTGACCAAATTGCGGTTGATGTTACAAAAGCATTCCTTAACAAATTGCGCAAACATCAAACTTACAGAAATTCAAAACATACGTTGTCAATTTTAACAATTACTTCAAATGTAGTTTATGGAAAAGCTACAGGAAATACACCTGATGGTAGACGTGCTGGTGCTCCATTTGGACCTGGTGCAAACCCACTTCACGGTAGAGATGTAAATGGTGCTATTGCTGTTATGAACTCAATTGCAAAACTTCCATTTGATTCAGCAGAAGATGGAATATCTTTCACATTTTCTATTACACCAAATACACTTGGTAAATCAGATGAAGAAAAAATTGATAATTTAGTTAATATGTTAGACGGATATTTTACACAAACAGGACATCATATAAATGTAAATGTTTTTGATAGAGCATTACTTTTAGACGCTATGGATCATCCTGAAAAATATCCTCAACTTACAATACGTGTTTCTGGATATGCAGTTAACTTTACTAAATTAACTAGAGAACAACAACTTGATGTTGTTAACAGAACTATTCATGAAAAAATTTAGTAGCTTAAAATAAACTAATAAGGACGATATATTATGGAAAACGAAAAAGACTTAAAACATTATGCACGAGTTCATTCTTTTGAAAGCTTTGGAACTGTTGACGGGCCTGGTATTAGATTTGTATTATTTTTACAAGGTTGCCATTTAAAATGTAAATATTGTCATAACCGTGATACGTGGAGTATCCATTCAGGAGAGTATAAAACTTTAGACGAAATTTTTGATAAAATTATGCGTTGTAAAAATTATATTTATCCACGTGGCGGTGTTACTATAAGTGGTGGAGAACCTCTTTTACAACCTCAATTTATAATAGAATTATTTAAAAAATTGAAAAAAGAAGGTATCCACACTTGTATTGACACCTCTGGGAATTTGCCATTAAGTGAAAATATCAAAAAAGTTCTTGAATTAACTGACTTAGTATTGCTAGATATTAAACATATTGATGATGAAAAGTGCAAAGAACTTGTTGGAAAAGGAAATAAATTTGAATTAGAATTTGCTAGATATTTAAGTGATAATGGTATCCATATGTGGATTAGACAAGTCCTTGTTCCAGGAATGACTGACGATGAAAATGATTTACTAAAATTAAAAGATTTTATTTCTTCTTTAGATACTGTTGATAGAGTTGAACTTTTACCTTATCACAATTTAGGGGAATATAAGTGGAAAGAACTTGGTTTTAAATATCCTTTAGAAGGTATTAGAGAAGCTAATGATGATGATATTAATAGAGCTAAAGAAATTTTAGGAATTTAAATCACAATCATGATTAAATAAAAAATAAAATAGAAACTATTATTTTCTATTTTATTTTTTATTTCACATTTTTATTTATTAATACATTCATTGTAATGATATTTTTTTATAATATCATTTCTTATTATTTCATTTTTTAATATACCTTTTCCTGATAAAAACCATGTTATATAACATGACTTTTTCTTCCTAATGCTCTTAGTGAATTTAATATTGCTATAAAAGAAACACCTACATCTGCAAAAACGGCCTCCCACATTGTAGCTATTCCACAAGCTCCTAATATTAATACTAATATTTTTACACTTATAGCAAATATTATATTTTGTTTTACTATTCTCATTGTTTTATTTGAAATTTTAATTGCTTCTAAAATTTTTGATGGTTTATCATTCATAATTACAATGTCTGCTGCCTCTATTGCTGCATCTGAACCTAGTCCTCCCATTGCAATTCCTATGTCTGATATTGCAAGTACAGGTGCGTCATTTATTCCATCACCTACAAATGCTAGTTTTCCTTTTTCTGTTTTTTGTTTCATTAATTCTTCTACTTTTTCAACTTTTTGGTCTGGTAATAAATCTGTATAAACTTCGCCTATTTCTATTTGTTTAGCAACTTTTTCTGCTATTTCTTTTTTGTCTCCTGTAAGCATTACAGTTTTGCTTACAGTATTTCGTTTTAATCCTTGTATTGTTTGTTTTGCATCTTCTTTTATTTTATCAGCAATGACAATTGAACCTGCAAATTTATTGTTTATAGCAACATATAATATTGTTCCTATATCATTAGATTCTTTATATTCTATTCCTTTTTCTTGCATTATTTTATTGTTGCCTATTACTACAGTTTTATTTTCTATTTGACTTACAATACCTTTTCCTGATATTTCTTCGGTTTTTTCTATAATTTCTTGATTAATTTCTTTTTGATATGCCTTTTTTATTGATGCTGAAATTGGGTGGTTTGAATAACTCTCAGCATATGCTGCTATTTTTAATAGTTCTTCTTCACTAATATCTACTGGATTTATTTTTTGTACTTCAAATACACCTTCTGTTAAAGTTCCTGTTTTGTCAAAAACAAATATATCTGTTTTTGATAATAGTTCTAGGTAATTACTTCCTTTTATTAAAACACCTTTTCTTGATGCACCTCCAATTCCTCCAAAAAATCCTAGAGGTATTGAAATTACTAAGGCACATGGACATGATACAACTAAGAATGTTAGTGCTCTTTCTAACCACTCGCTAAAACTTCCCCAGTTTAATAAAAATGGTGGGATAATTGCTAATAATACAGCTATTCCAACAACTGTTGGTGTATATATTTTTGCAAATTTTGTTATAAAGTTTTCTGATTTTGATTTTTTATTACTTGCATTTTCTACTAGGTCTAATATTTTACTTACTGTCGATTCTCCAAATTCTTTTTCAACTTTTATTGTTAAAACTCCACTTTGATTTATACATCCACTTAACACTTTTTCTCCTATTTTTGCACTTCTAGGTACTGATTCTCCTGTTAATGCTGATGTATCTAGCATTGAACTCCCATCAATTATAGTTCCATCTAGTGGAATTTTTTCACCTGGTTTTACAACTATTTCTTCTCCAATTTTTACTGTTTCAGGTTTTACTGTTTCTAGTTTTCCATTTCTTTTTACAACTGCTACATCTGGTCTTATATCCATTAAATTTGTTATGGACTCTTTTGATTTATCAACCGCATAATCTTGGAATAATTCTCCTATTTGATAAAATAACATAACAGCAACAGCTTCTGGAAATTCACCTATTGCAAATGCTCCTATTGTAGCAACTGCCATTAGAAAATGCTCATCAAAAACTTCTCCTTTAAATATATTTTTTATTGCTTTTATAACAATTTCTAATCCTACTATTAAATATGCTACTATGTATATCCCTTTTGTTATCCATTCATTTGAAAATGGTACTAATAAGCCTATTGCAAATAAAATTGCAGATATAATAATTTGTATTAAACTTTTTTTCATAAAATTCTCATCCTTTCTTATTTATGTTCGATATGTTCAATTCCTAATTCAAATAATTTTTGTACATGATCATCATCCATTGTGTAATATACTTCTTTTCCCTGTTTACGGCATTTTACTATGTTCATTCTTCTTAATGTTCCTAATTGGTGTGATATTGATGATTTGCTCATTCCAAGGACATTTGCAATGTCACATACACACATTTCGTTTTGGTCTAAAGCAAATAAGATTTTTGCTCTTGTTGTATCTCCTAATATTTTAAAGAACTCTGCTAATTTATTAAACAAATCGTCTTCTGGCATTTTGCTTAAAGTGTCTTTTACTATATTTTCATGTATTATATTACAGTCACATATAAATTCATTTTTTGACATTTTTTCATCTCCTCCTATGTTCTTTTTATCTAATTTTTTGCTTTTGCCATATTATTTCAAATAAAAACATATTTGCTTTAGTTGAACATTTATTCAACTATTTTTTATATTATAGTTGAATGTTTATTCAATTGTCAATAATTTATACCTATTTTTATAAAAAAATTTTTAGAAATAGACACAAAAAAATTGCGTAAATAATTATAGATTTATATAACTATTTACACAATTCGTTTTATTATGGTTATTTGGTTGATTTTGCCATTACATTCCTAGCAATTTTAATTCTACATTTTCCATTTTGTATTTACCATCTACTAGTTTAAATTCTACTAATGTATTTTCAAGTGTTTCTTCATTTTGTCTTAAATCTGTTGTAAAATATAATTTTATTTGTGGTATTTCTACTTGATTTGTTACAATTTCCTTAAATACTTCTGCCATATGTTTTTCATCTTCACATACTATTATTAATTGTGGTATTCCAGAAAACCCACTATCTCCTAATACATAGTTTTCGTAGAAATCTTTATATAATCTCATTTTATCAACAAGTTTTTTCTCCCAGTCAGCTTCTCTTCTAATTACTTCAAATACAAATTGTATTGATTTATTATTTTTAGTTAATTTTACACTTCCACCTGTTGCTTTAAAGATTTTTCCTGCCATTTTAGCTGTTATTGCTGGTTTTACAACATAACTATCAAATGCTTTTACTTTTCTTAAATATGCTATTAACACTTGATTTCCAGCTAATCTTTTTTTCATCATTACAACTGGCTTTATATTATCAGATGGTTGCCATTTACATTCAATTTCTTTAGATGTTAATAAATATTTTCCCATTTTATCTAAGCAATAAATACGATATACACCTTTTCCTTCATCTGAATTAAAGTAATATCTTGTTAATATTTTAGATTTTACTAATTGATCTAATTTATTGTTTAATTTATCTTGGGATTTTACCTCTATTCCCTTAATTTCTAGCATTTGAAGTAATTGTCTTGATGTTATAAATTCAAATTCATTTACTAATTCCATAATAGCAAAATGTACTTCATTTATTTGACCTATATTTATTTTGTGTACTATTTGATTCATTGACACATATCCATCTTTTCCGTCAAATACTTTGATTTCTCCTTCTCTAATTGCAAATGGTGATATTTGTGCTTTTATTTGATTATCTTCTACCATTTTTCTTCACTCCTGTCTTTTATAAATAATTATTTATTACTGCTAATTTTACTTTTTTCTTATCATAATCGATTTTCCTTATATATACATCTACGTCTTGTCCATATTGTAAGCCTTCTGTATATTCTGTCATTCCTACTAGGTTTGGTGTTAATTCTACAAATATTCCGTTTCGATTTTTTTCTGTTTCTCTTACTATTCCTTTTACAGTCATTCCCTCTTTGAAGTTTTTAGCGTTTTCTTCCCATGTTCCAAGTAATTCTTTATATGATAATGTTATTTTTCCTTGTTTTCTATTTATAGATTTTACCATTACTTGTGCTTTTTGTCCAACTTTTAGTCTTTCATATGGTGTTTGAATTCTTGCTACTGATAAATCTTCTATATGTATTAGTCCAACAATACCTCCGCCAATTTCTACAAATGCTCCATATGGTTTAATGTTTTTTACTATTCCATCAACTTTTTGTCCTTCTTTTAAGTCTTGTTTTATCCAATCAATTGCTTCATTTTGAACTTGTTTTCTTGATAAAATTAATTCATTTTCATTGTCTATATCTTTTATTTTGAATTGTACAAATTTGTGAACTTTTCCTACACATAAATTTTCTTTTGGTACTCCACTTTCATTTATTTTTATAGCTTCTACTTCTTCTCTTGGAATTTTCCCTTGTAAACCATTTTCAAATTTTATATATAAATTGTAATTGTCATCACAACCACTTACAATTCCTTGTAATGTTTCATCTCTATCTTTATAATTTTTCCAATTTTCTTTTGTTAATTTAGTTGTTTCATTATTCCATCCTTCAGGTACAAACTTTAAGTTATTCATTTGTTATTTTCTCCTTTTATCTTTAGTTGTATTTTATATTATTGCAAGTTATTCATTTTTGTTTATTATATATTTTTAATAATAATTTTTCAATGCTATTTTAGTATTTTTTCTATTTCTTTTTTAGTTAAATATCTCCATTTTCCAAGTTCTATATCTTTTACTCCAATTCCTGCTATTTTACTTCTATGTAATGCAATTACTTTATGTCCAACTGCTTCACACATTTTTCTTACTTGTCTATTTTTTCCTTCATGTATTGTTATTTCTAATCTTGATCTATTTTTTTCTGTATCTGTTTTTAATATTTTTACTTTTGCTGGTCTAGTTATATAATCTTCTATTTGTACACCTTTTCTCAGTTTTTCTACACTATCATTATTAATTATTCCAGCTATTGTTACAGTATATGTTTTTTCAATTTCATGTTTTGGATGTGTTACTTTATATACAAAATCTCCATCATTTGTTAATATAAGGGCTCCTGATGTATACATATCTAATCTTCCAACTGGAACTACCCTTTGTTTTACTTTTACTAAGTCTAATACTGATTGTCTATTAAATTGATCTTTAGCTGTTGTTACATAGTCTATTGGTTTATTTAATAGTATATATACATATTCTTGTGGTTCTTTTACTTCTTTTCCATTATATACTACTTTGTCTTTACTTGGGTCTATTTTAGTTCCTAATTCTGTAACTACTTTTCCATTTACTTGTACTTTTCCCTGCATGATTAGTTCTTCTGCTTTTCTTCTTGATGCTACTCCACAATTAGCTAAGTATTTTTGTAATCTTTCTTCCATTATGAATTATTTCCTTCCTCAGTTTTAATATTCTATAATTCTTTATTTTTCTTTTTCTCTTAATTCTTTTAAAACTTCTTCAAAATATTCTGGTAACCTAGCTTCTAAAAACATTTCTTTTCCTGTTATTGGATGTTTAAATTTTAAGCTTTTAGAGTGTAAGCATTGTCCTTCTATCCCCCATTTATTTTTACCATTTGAATATACATTATCTCCTATTACAGGATATCCTATTTGTGATAAATGTACTCTTATTTGATGTGTTCTTCCTGTTTCTATTTTTACTTCTAGTAATGTACAATTATCTTGCGGAAATCTTTCTATTACTTTAAAATTTGTAATAGCATTTTTTCCATTTTGTCCAACTGCCATTTTCTTTCTGTCTTTTTTGCTTCTTCCTATTGGCATATCTATAGTTGCTTCATTTTCTTTTACTATTCCTCTAACTAGTGCTATATATGTTTTTTCTACTTCGTGATTTTTTATTTGCTCACTTAGATTTATATGTGATTTGTCATTTTTAGCAACTACCAAAATTCCTGATGTGTCTTTATCAAGTCTATGAACAATACCTGGTCTTATTTCTCCACCAATTCCTGATAATGAATCTTTACATATGTTCATTAAACTGTTTACTAAAGTTCCATCTGGATTACCACTTCCTGGATGTACGACTAATCCTTTTGGTTTATTGACTACAATTATGTCTGAATCTTCATATATTATTTCAACTGGGATGTCTTGTGCTTTTAACTCTATTTCTTTTGCTTGTTCTTCTTCTACTGTTATACTGTCTCCTTCTTGAACTTTATATGATGATTTTACTTTTTTATCATTTACAAGTATTTTTTCTTCTTTTATTAATCTTTGTACAGCTACTCTTGAAATATCATTATCTTTTTTGGCTAAATATGCATCTATTCTTTTTCCTGCTTCTTCATTTTCTACTATAAAAGTTTTCAATTATTTTCATTCCTTCCCTAAAGTACATATTGTATTGATTTTTATTGTGCTACTTCTGCTGTTTGTCTTTCATATACCACAAAATATTTATCACTATATAATTCTTTGAATTTTGAGTCATGTGTTTTAGTTATTATCATATTCATTTTTGAATTTTTATAACATATTACATGTGTAATTCCATATTTTTCAAATGTATCTTCATAAAATGTTCCTATATTTGATGTATTTATAAAATCCATAAATATATCTTCATCTTTTCCACTAAATTCTGGTGCATATAAATCTGCTCTTGAGTCTATAAATACTGGTATTCCTCTAAATATCATATAGCTTCCATAATTATATTCGTTATAGAATTTTGCTTTTCCTAAATCTATGTTTTCTAATATATAGTCACAAGCTTGTACAGGATATGCACTTTCGTCCACATATTGGTCATCAAATTTATCTTCTGCCATATGGTAGCTAAGTCCGAGCATTACAGCTGTTACAACTACCATTACTGGCACAGTTACTAAATTATTAAATTGTATTGTTAATTCTTTTAAATCTTTTTTAGTTTCTGTTTGGATTAGTTCTAGCATCAATCTATTTAATATAAATGACCCCATTAATGTAAACATTGTTACTTGTCTTTTTGTCATTAACATTAGATAGCCTAATCCACCTATCATAAATAAATCACATAATCTTATTTTTGTTTTTGTGAATATTAGTATTGCTAAAAGTATTACTAATGTACATACTACTTCTGTATCATTTGCAAGAGTCATTGGTAAATGTTCATTTATGTTTTGTGTTGTATTTCCTTGCATTGTTTTTTGTAAGTATGTGTATGGTGTATTTCCTAATGGTGTTAATAGCCCTGTAAATATGCATATTACCATAATTAAAATTAGCCATTTACAATTATCTCTTTTTACTAATTTTATTTTATATGGATTTTGTAATTCTTTTGTTCTTTTTACTTTTATTTTGTCTATTTTTTCTTCTAATTTTTTTAGTTCTTCTCTTAATTGTTTAATCTTTTCTGGATCTTCATTTTTATTTGTCGCTACTTTTATTTTAAATTTTAATTTTGCAACTGCAAATTTTCTATATATTATTGTTTCTGCTAAGATTGCTATTATATATTCTGCTATATATGGTAAGTATAATATAAAATAAAATGGAAATACTGCTGTGTGTAAATTTGCAATTAATGTTGGTATAATTATTAATCCAACAGCATATCTTTTTTTCTTTGTTTCTAAAAATCTTTCTATAAAATATATTGTTAATACAAATAATATAAATGTTACTAATTGTGCTCTTGCGGCAATATATCCTCTAATTAAGTACATTACTCCTATTGTTATAATAAAAGAAATAGATTGATTTTTTAATAATTTCTTATTTGTAAAAAATAATGTTAATCCTAAAATTACTGATAATATACATGTTGTTATATATATACCTGTCATTCCAAATGTATTGTATATTAAATATGTTATAACATCATATAACCAATGTGGGTATGTGTATGCTAAATCTTGGTGCCATGAAAATGGATCTTGCATATCAATTCCATTTTGCATGATATGTTCACCTATTTTTATTGTGTAAAATGTGTCATTTTGTAAAGTTACTGGTGTTAATGCAACACAAAAAATTGCAATTAAAACTACTGCCATTATAGTAAATTTAATTCCATTTTTCATTTTTGTTTTTTCAGGTAAATTTTTTTTACTCTTATTTGAAATCTTTTCTTTGATTTTTGATTTTTTCGTCATTTTGTTTTTCAATCCTTTCACAGTATTTGTCTTTTTTATAAAGGTTTAATATCGGTTGTTATTATATCAAAAAAAGTTTCAAAAGACTAGCTTTTTGAAACTTTTTATATATTATATTTCTTTTATAATTATACAGCCTCTTGACTTTCTACTGTTGTTTCTTGTTCATTATCATTTTCTTCAATAACTTCTAGACTTCCAACTGAAACTTCATATGCTACTCTTGTTTCAACTGTTCCATCTTCATGTTTTTTCTCATATTGTCTTGATTGTACTCTTCCTACTATTTTTACTTGAGCTCCTACTTCTATGTCTTGGCAAAATCTTGCATTTCTTCCCCAAGCTATACATGGAATATAATCTGATTTGTTGTAAGCTCTATTTACTGCTAATAAGATATCTGATATTTCTCTTCCAAATGGTGTTTGTCTATATATTGGTTTTTTACAGATATATCCTACTAATACTACTTCGTTTGTTATAGTATCTTTTTTCACCATTTCGTTTTCTTCGTCTTCTTCTTTTTCTTCTACTTCAATGATATCTTTGGCAAATACTGTTAATATTAATCTGTTTTTGTTGTTTTCATAACTATTGTATGATCTAAATTGTCCTTTTACTAATAATTGATGACCTTCTTGTAATGTTTCTTCTTTTATTAATCTTTCAGAAACAGTAATTGGTATTATATCACTATTTCCACTTAAACGTGGTATTTCTAGATTAAATACATAAAATCTTTCTCCATAAATTTCATGACTAAATCTTTTTTCTCCTGTAACTTTTCCAACTAATGTTAAATAGTTGTTTTCTAAATAATTTGTATTCAACTTAAACTCCTCCTATATTTTATATTTATCAATTGTACTTTTTTCCTTGCGCTCTCGTTAACTACAATTCTTATTATACACTACTTTTTTGGTTTTGTCTACATAAAAAGTTAATTTTATTCAAAAAAGTTAGATTTTTCCTGTGTTTGCTCCGTTATGGGTCTCTGTTTTATTAAAAATATTGTATATATAATTAATACTTCATATATTTTTATTTTTTCTTCTTCTCTTACTCTTATGCGCTCTTCACCAATTTCCACTATTTTTCCATTTACATTTTTTAGGTTTCTTTGTAAATATATTAAAATACTGCTTTCTGTTATGCTTGAAATAGTTATTGTCGCTTTTCTATTTAATCCATATGTTATTAATGTTGATTTAAAATTGTATATTCCAAAATCTGTATTGATATCTGTGTTTATTACAACATATTTTGAATTATCACACATTCTTTTTATTGTACACAATTCATTTATATATTCATTTAAACTTACATCTATAATTATTGTTTCAAATTTTATATTTTTAATATTTTCTATACTTTTTTTGTTTATATGAATTAATTTAGTGTCTTTTATTAAATTTTTTCTTAATATTTCTTTTATACTTTCGAAAGTATTATATTCTGAAATTATTCCAATAAAAGTCATTTCATATCCCCTTAAACTTTATACAAATATCTTTTCCAAATTTTTCATTTTTATACATTAATTTTTTATTTGAGTTCCATTTACATTTATTTTATAGTTGTCTTTATATATTAGATCAGATACTTTTACAACTTCTAGTTTTTTGCTTTTTATATTTTTTATTAGCATATCTAAGCTATCTGCTGTATGTTCTGTTCCATTGTGACTTAATATAATATCTCCTGCTTTTACTTTTTCTATTCTTTTCCACATTTTTTCACCAGTTAATCCTGTGTAATCTAATGTGTCTAAATTCCATTGTATTGATTTATATCCCTTGTCTTCTGCTGAACTTATTACAGTATTGTTATATTCCCCATATGGTGGTCTATATAGGTTTGTCTTTTTGCCTGTTATTTTTTCTATTTTTTCCACTGAGCTTTCTATTTCTTTTACATTTTCCTCATATGATAAATTATTTACTTTTGGATGAGTGTTACTGTGACTAGCAATTTCATGGCCTTCTTCTGCCATTTTTTTAACAGCTTCTGGATATTTATCTACCCACTCTCCTACGACAAAAAATGTTATTTTTGTGTTATTGTTTCTTAATGTTTCTAATATGGAATCTATATCATCTGCATTCCATGCACAATTCATTGTAAATGCTACTTTATTTTCTGTCGTTTCTACATTATATATTGGTAATAATTTTTGATTGTTTGCAGAAGTTTCTATTGTTTCTTTATTTTCATTTATTCCACTTGCTATGCAAAATAAAAATACTACTGTTAATACAGATACTCCATATGCAATTATTTTTTGTTTATTTAAGACGAAAAACATATATATATCCTCCATAATTAATATACTTTCAAGCTATTTTAATTTTATGCTTATTTTTTTATATTATGCATATATTTTATTTGCAACTTTTTATTTATTTTTCATATGATATATAAACAGCATATATGTTGTTTATAGAAAGGATGAGATATATGGAAATGGAAAACAAAGGTCACTGTCCTGTTCTTGACATTGATGGTGTTATTTCTGGTGGTAAGCAATTTGATTTAGATATAACTCTACCAGAAGATAACCGTGATGTCATTTATGGTGTTATAAGAAATTGTTTTAAAGAGCCAGTTGAAAATGCAGTTGTTAAATTAGTTGAGGTCGTATGTGAAAAAGGAAAGGATGAAAGAAGACCAATAGGTCATACTTTTACTGATAAAGAAGGAGAATTCGTCTTTGGTCCTTTATGTCCTGGTAGACAATATGCAATTCAAATTTGGGTAAACAATACTAAAAAAATTAAAGTTTGTGCTAAATGTCATCATGAAGGTCGTTGTTTAAAAGGTGATAAATGCGATAAATGTGATTGCTATATTGATGATAGAAAAGAAGAATGCCCTTGTGAAAAAAGAAATGATGATTTTTTGAAAGAATCTGATTTTAAAGATTTAAATTTCTAGGTTATATTTATGGTTTTCATTTATAAATTATTGTAAAAATAGTAAAACTTTTTGTCTAATAACCATTTGAACTATATTTATAAAAATAGAGTATATAGAATAATTTGCACAATATTTATGCAACTTTTTCAATACACTCTAAAAATATTTTTATTAGAAATAGTTCTTATGGTTATTTTTATATTATCCCCATTTTTTTAACTAATTTTCTTCCTTTTTTCATCATTGTTTTTTTATTCATCATTCCACTTTCTGCATATAACATAAATATTCCTGTAGTTACTAATCCACCTAGCATTACACCTTTTACAAATTTCATTATACTCACCTCTCTTTTTGTTTATTATTTCTTATTTTTTACTTTTTTATACTTATGATTTTGGGGTCGGAGCAAAAAATCATTTTATACTATACAATTTTTAGTTTTAAATTAATAATTCTAAAATCATGATTTTTTGCTCCGACCCCAGAATCATTTTGCTTTTATTATGGAATATGTTTCGTTTAAGGCTATTATAGCTAAAAATGTGCCAAAACATTTTTTTAATATATTTACATTTAATTTTAAAGATATATTGGCACCAATTATTGCACCTAATATTCCAAATAATGATATTAATACACCTAATTTTATATTAATGTTTTTATTTTTTAAGTTTACTATTATTGCAACAATTGAGGTTGGTATAAAAAATATTAAATTTGTTGCCTGTGCTATATGTTGCTCCAATCCACAAATAGATGTTAAAAGAAATATTAATATAGTTCCTCCACCCATTCCTGTGCCACTTACTATTCCTGATATCAATCCTATTATTATTTCTCCCATTTTTATTTCATGATATATTTATTATAAATATTCATTTCCTCCCTCCAGTTTTGTTTTCCTACTACTATTTGTTCTTGTGTATTATTTTTTTGTGGATTATTTCCACATTTTATATGATGCATAAATTAAAAATATCGTAAATGCTATTTTTAATATTTTGGTTGGTAGTTTTTTTAATAATTTTGCTCCAATATAACCTCCTAACATTCCTCCTATTGCACATAATATTGCTGTTTTCCATTCTATATAATGTCCTTTATAATAGAAAAAACTTGTTGTTATAACCATTGGTAATATACAAAAAATTGATGTTCCTCTTGCTTGTGTATCTTCCATTTTTAGCAAATGGATAAATGCTGGTACTAATATCATTCCACCACCTGTTGAAAAAAGACCACTAACAATTCCTGCCAGTAGTCCTATTATTGAATTTTTTATATATTTTCTAATATTTTCCATAACAAAAACCTACTTCTTTTTTTAGTAGGTTTTCCAATTTTCTTAATTTTTATTATTTTATTTCTAATTTTATGCTAATTTTTATTATTACTTTTCTCCTAGTTGCTTATTATACTCACTATTTAATTTGTTTGTTATTTTAGGCACATTTTCATCTGGTATGTAATATTGTGTTCCAAGAACTTCATCAGGTAGATATTGTTGCTCTGTGTAATGTCCTGGATAATCATGTGGATACTTATATCCTTCATGATATCCTAAGTTTTTCATTTGTTCTATTGGTGCATTACGTACATTCATTGGAACTTCACCTGTATATCTACTTTTTACATCTTCTAATGCTTTATTTATTGCCATATATGATGCATTTGATTTTGGTGATGTTGCTACATATACTGCTGCTTCTGCTAATAATATTCGTGCTTCTGGCATACCTATCATATGTACTGCCTGCATTGCACTATTTGCAACTACCAATGCATTTGGATTTGCCATTCCTACATCTTCTGAGGCTGCTATTACTATTCTTCTTGCTAAAAACATTGGATCTTCTCCACCATTTAATGCACGTGCCAAATAAAATACTGCCGCATCTGGATCTGAGCCTCTCATTGATTTTATAAATGCACTTATATTATCATAATGTGATTCTCCATCTTTATCAAATATTGCTTTTCGTGATTGCACACTATTTTTTATAACATCATCTGTCAAGTGAATGCATCCATCTTCACTCATTGCTGTTGTAAGTGTTGCTACTTCTAGACCATTTAATGCTGTTCTAACATCTCCATTACTTATTGATGCTAATTTTTTTAATGTTTCATCCTCTATTTTTATTTGATATTCTCCGTAATCCTTCTTTTTTAGTTAAGGCATTTTTTAAAACTTGATATACATTTTCTTCTGTTAATGGATTTAGTTTTATTACCATTGATCTTGATATTAAAGCCTTGTTTACTTCAAAATATGGATTTTCTGTTGTTGCTCCTATTAAAATTATTGTTCCATTTTCTACATATGGAAGCAAGGCATCTTGTTGTAATTTATTAAATCTATGAATTTCATCAATAAATAAAATACTTTTTCCTGTTGGATTCATCATAAAATTTTTTGTTTCTTCTATAACTTTTTTAATATCTGCAACTCCTGCTGTTACTGCATTTATTTTATAAAATTTATATTTTGTAGTTTCACTTATAACTCGCGCAAGTGATGTTTTACCACATCCAGGTGGACCAAATAGTATAATACTTGATAGTCTATCTGCTTTTATTGTTCTATATAATATTTTGTCTTTTCCAAGAATATGTTCTTGCCCAACATATTCATCTAGGCTCTTAGGTCTCATCCTAAATGCTAGTGGTTCATTACTCATTATAATCACATTCCTTTTATTGTTATGTATATTTTAAGTTTTCTAAAGTTTCAAATAATTTTTCTAAATTTTATTTTAGACCTTATTCTAATCTAATGATTTCCCAATAAACGCAATCCTTTTTTAATTAATTCTTCTGTTGTTAATTCATTTACTTCTAATTTTTCAAATGATTTTTCTATTTCTTTTTTATTATATCCTAATACTTGTAATGCTTCTATTGCTTCTTTGGCTTTTCCTTGATTTTCTAGCAATTCTTGCATTTTTGTTTTTTCTTCATTTGTTGTTTTATTATCTACTTGCTTTTTAATAGCTTCAACTTGTTGTTCCATTTTTATCTTATCTTTTAGTTCTAATATTATTCTTTTAGCTGATTTTGGACCTATTCCTGGTATTTGTGTTAATGTTTTTACATCTTCTGAAACTACTGCTAATGCAAAATCTGATGGTTCACAAATTGCTAACATACTTAGTGCTGTTTTGGCTCCTACACCACTTACTCCTAAAAGTAATTCAAACATTTTTAGTTCTTCTAATGTATTAAACCCAAAAATACTTATATCATCTTCTCTTACTCTATAATGTGTATGAACTTTTACTGTTTCTCCTATGTTTCCTAAATTTTCTATTCCATTTTCAGACATAAATACTTTATATCCTAGACCTCCTACATCTATTACAACATAGTCTGTCATTTTCATCTCTAAATTTCCTTTTATATATGCTAACATTTGTAACCTTCCTTATATATCATAAAAATATGTTGCTTCTAAATCTGCTTCATGTGTTAATAATGCTATTGGATATTTTTTATATGTTGCACCAATTGCATTATAATTTTCTTTTGGCTCTGTGTATCCCATATGCCAACGAATTGAGTATTTTTCTTCAGGTGTTAATTTTATATATTCTGTAATCATCATTACTGATTTTTCTCCATGCCCATATGGAATTGTATCATCTACTGTATAATATGGTACTTTTTCCCATACACCTAATGCATTTTTAGCATTTCTGTAATCTACTTTATAAAAATTTGTTTTACATATATCATGTAATAAACCTATTAATATTATTGATTCTTCTTTGATTTCAACATCTATTACACTGTTTTCTACTTTATGTTTTAATATTTCATAAACTTTCATACTATGTGCTGCAAGTCCACCTTCAAAATTTCCATGAAATCTTGTGCTTGCTGGTGCTACAAAGAAATCTGATTTTTCTAAAAAGTTTATTAATTCTTCTATTCCTTCTCTATTTGTTTTTCTTAATAATGCTAAAAATTCTTCTTTCATTTTTATACCATCCTTTTCTTGCTCTTTATTTTTTATTCAAAACTTTTTTACTTATTTTATTTGTTTTTTACGTGCTCATTATATATATTTTCCTATAAAAAGTCAATAGACACACAAAACAAATTTTTGTATGTCTATTTTATTATTTTTCCTCTTCTTTTTTTTCTTTTTCCATCTTATATAATGTTTTTTCTAGAATCTTTACTCCTTCTTCTCTTCCTGTTCTTCCAAATGTAAGTCCATCCTTTTGCAAATTTCCTAATGTCTCTAAATCACATTCTAACATTCTTTTATTTTTTTCTGAGTACAAATATACTTTCTTTTCTTGTGTTTTAGGATCTTTTGAATATATGCAAAAAGAATAGTTATAATCATTGTTTTCATTCTTTTTGCTTTTTACTTGAAATTGAAAAATTTCTTTTCCTAATTTCTCATGTAATAATATTCTAAACACTGCTTTATAGTATTTGTAAGTTTCTGACATTCCTGCTTGATTTAATTTAGAATTTATTTTTCTACTGTTCATGATAATTTCTAATGCTTCATTTATTTGTACATTTTCAATTTCATTTTTTAATATTTTAATTTTATTGTCTGTATAATCAGCTTCATCACTTATATAACCAATTTTTTTTAACATATTATCTAATTCTTTTTTAGTTATATTATGTCCTGTTTTTGAAGTAAAATGCTTTAGTGTCATTCCAGTTTGAATTCGATACATATCCATTTGAATATCAACATTTAGCTTTTTACCACTTTTCAATTTTATAACATTATTTAAATGTGGATCTTCTGGGTCTTCTTTTACAACATCACATTGTATTCCAAATTGCTCCAAAACATATTTATACAAATGTGAAATTGATACACAAGTAATTTTTCTTTTCTTAATCATTTTATCCGTACTTTTACTGTCTTGCACTGATTCTTTATATGCTAAATTTCTTATCTTCTGGTTTCCCCAGTAATATCTTTCATCAAAAGTTTTCTTTTTGGCTAATTCTATATATAGATATAATGCTGTTTTTATTTCTACTTCTTCTTGATTTCCATTAAATTTTGGCATATTTTCCTTTAGTTCTTCTATTATTTCCTTTTGGTTCATTTAATTTCACCTGTCTAGTCTTTTATCATGATTTTTTGCTCCGTCCCCAAAATCACCAAAATCAAAATTATTTTAAGTTCATAATTCTTTCAATTGCTTTTTGAGTATTTTCTTTTGTTCCAAATGCTGTTAATCTAAAGTATCCTTCTCCATGTGGTCCAAATCCGCTTCCTGGTGTTCCTACTACATTTGCTTTTTCTAATAATTCATCAAAGAATTCCCATGATGTCATTCCATCTGGTACTTTTAGCCATACATATGGAGAGTTTACTCCTCCATAACATGTAAATCCTGCTTTTTCTAGTCCTTGTTTTATTATTCTTGCATTTTCTAAATAATAGTTTATATTTTCTTGTATTTGTTTTCTTCCTTCTTCTGAATATGTTGCTTCTGCTGCTCTTTGAACTATATATGATACTCCATTAAATTTTGTACATGTTCTTCTATTCCATAATTTATTATAACTTACTTCTTCTCCGTCTTTTGTTTTTCCCTTTAATTCTTTTGGAATTACTACATATGCACATCTAACTCCTGTAAATCCTGCAGTTTTTGAGTAACTTCTAAATTCAATTGCTACTTCTTTTGCTCCTTCTACTTCATAAATGCTATGTGGTATATTTTCTTCTGTTATAAATGCTTCATATGCTGCATCATATAATATTACAGAATTATTTTCTTTTGCATAATCTATCCATTTTTTTAGTTCTTCTTTTGTTAAAACTGTCCCTGTTGGATTATTTGGGAAACATAGATATATCATATCTACTTTTTCTTTTGGTAGTTCTGGGACAAAGTTGTTTTCAGCTGTTACTGGTAAATATATAACTTCTCTTCCTGACATTATATTTGTATCTAAATATACTGGATAAACTGGATCTGTGATTGCTACTTTGTTTCCTTTTCCAAATATATCAACTATATTGCCACAGTCACATTTTGCTCCATCTGATACGAATATTTCGTCTTTTTCTATTTCTACTCCTCTTGTTTTATAATCATTTTCTACTATTGCAGTTCTTAAAAAATCATATCCTTGTTCTGGTCCATAACCTTTAAAACCTTCAGCTGTTCCTATTTCGTCTACTGCTTTGTGCATAGCTTCTACACATGCTGGTACTATTGGTCTTGTAACATCTCCTATTCCTAATTTTATTATTTGTTTGTCTGGGTTTTCTTCTGTGTATTTAGCTACTTTTTTTGCTATTGTTGAAAATAAATAGCTATCTTGTAATTTTAAAAAGTTTTCATTTATTAAACTCATTTTTTTCTCCTTGTTTATTATAAGTTTTTAAATAAAATATAATTATATTTTATTTAGTGCAATTTTATCATATGCGTATTTTTTTGTAAACACCAAATTTACAGCATAGTGATTTCAATTTGATATATTTTTCTGCTTCCATCTAATTTAATTTTATTTTCTACTTCTTTTCCATCTAGTATTACTTTTATTTCACCTGTATTTTTTTCATTTGGATTTTTTACTATTATATTATAAATACTTTCTTTCCATTTGTATTGTATTTTGTATTCTTTCCAATTTTTAGGAATACATGGTTTTATTGATAGATACTCATTTTCTATATTTAGTCCGAGTATATATTTTATTCCTGCTTCATAATACCAACTGCTCGAACCTGTATACCATGTCCAACCACCTCTACCTGCTAAGTTTCCTGCTCCATATATGTCTGCTGGTACTACATAGGGTTCTACTTTGTATTTATTACATGCTTCTTTTGTTCTTGAATGTTCTATTGGATTTATCATTCTATACATTTCAAATGCTTTATCTCCAAACCCTAACATGCTTTCAGCAATTATTGCCCATACTGCAGCATGTGTGTATTGTCCTCCATTTTCTCTTACTCCTGGTAAATATGCTTTTATATAACCTGGTTCTAATTTACCTTTTTCAAATGGTGGATCTAGTAATTTAATTATTCCATTATCTTTATCTATTAAATGATTTTCTAGACTTTCCATTGATATAAATTTTTTATCATTATCTCCTGCATTTGAAATTATGCTCCAACTTTGTGCAATACTGTCTATTCTACATTCGTCATTCCCTATGCTTCCTAATATATTTCCATCATCCATATATGCTCTTTTATACCATCTTCCATCCCAGCCATTTGTGTTTAATGATTTTTTTAGCTTTTGTTTTATTTCTTCATATTTTGTAGCTAATTGGTCATCATTTTTTTCTCTGCATATTGGGATAAACTCATCCAGTATTTTGTATAAGAAGAATCCTAGCCATATACTTTCTCCTTTTCCTTTATTTCCAACTGTGCTAAATCCGTCATTCCAATCTCCTGAGCCTATTTTAGGTAATCCATTTTCTCCAAAATTCAAACTTTTTTCTATTGCTTTTATACAATGTTTATATATGCTCTCAGCTATTTTATTTTTAACATATAGGTTATATTTCTCATCTTGACCTTCTTCTAATATCGCTCCTTCTAAATATCTTGTTTCTATATCTAATATTGATTTATCCCCAGTAAATTTTATATATTCTATTGTTAAATATACTAACCATAATAAATCATCTGAAAATCTTGTACGGATACCTCTTCCTGTTTCTTCATGCCACCAATGTTCAACATCTCCTTCTAAGAATTGATGTTCACTGTGTTTTATTATTTGATTTTTCATTATTTCTGCATCTAAATATTTAAGTCCTAAAGTATCTTGCAATTGGTCTCTAAATCCATATGCTCCACCTGATTGATAATATCCGCTTCTAGCATATAATCTACTTACTATTGTTTGATATGCCAACCATCCATTTAATAATATATTTGTTGATTCTATTGGTGTATATACTTGTAATCTTCCGTAATAGCTCTTTCCAATATCTTTTAGTTGTTTCCAATTCTTGTTTTGAATTTGATATTTTACTATATTTATATGCTGTGTTTTTACAGTCAATTAAATTTTCATATGCTCCTAGCATAAGTACTATTTCTTTATCAGAATAGCTTTCTAACTCTACATCTATTTCAAATGCCATACAACTTTCTTTACCTAAGCCTGTTTCATTATTTAATCTTTCTTTTTCTATTCCTGTTGGTCTATCTGCATTTTCTCCTCCTGTAAAGAATTGATTGTCACCTGTATATGATCTTATTTTTTCATTAGTTGATATAAAGCTTATGCTACTTCTTTCTGTATTATATATGCTCTTAGCATATATAATGTTGTTGTTTTTATCAAAACTGGTACATATATATCCATTTGTTTTTATTTCATCTTCTCCTAGAACTGGTTTTATATAATAATATAATTTTATCTTTTTATGATTTGGCGTAATATTTTTTAATTTAATAATATTAATTTTACAATTGTCTTCATTTGGTACAAATATTTCTGTTTCTTGTTCTATCCCATCACTTTTATGGATATATTTGCAATATCCAAACCCATATATAATATTATAGTTTTTGTCATCTGGCATAGGGTTTAATCCCAAAGACCATATTTTTTTAGTATCAACATCTTTTAAATATATTACTTCACTTGGTATATCATAATTGGGGTTGTTTTCCCATCTTGTTATTCTATTTAGCCTACTATTTTTATACCATGTATATCCACCCATATTTTCTGTTATTACTGTTCCAAAATTTTTATTTGCAAGTATATGACTCCATACAGTTGGTAATCTATTGCTTTTATTTACTTTTATTAAGTATTCCTTTCCATCTGCTGAAAATCCACCATATTCATTATAATATTTTAATTCTTCTTTGTTTTGCAATATATCTATATCTGTTTCATTGTCTTCTTTTATTATAAAATTATTTTCATCACTTTCTATTATTTTATATTTTTCTAAATATTCTTCTTCTAATTCTTTTATATTATTTTCTAGGCTTCCTTTTTCACTATTTATGCTAATTGTAGAAACTAATTCTAATAATGTAATATCATTTTTGTTTAATTCAGTTTTTACTAAATTAAAAATTCCACCTCTTTGCTTTTTTAAATATGCCATATGTTGGTTTAATATTGCACCTTCTATTTCTTCTCTTACATAGTTTTCGTAACTATGTTTTTCTTCATCTAAAATCACTAATTCTGTTTGTATATTTTTTGTTCTAAAAAATTCATATGCTTTTAATATATCTTTTAATACATAAATATCATTGGCATCTTTTATTTTTATAAGCATTATTGGAAAATCTCCTGATATTCCATATTTCCATAAATCTGCTTGTTTATATTGTGTTAAGTTAAGTTTTTTTAATCTTTGGCTTTTTATTGAATTATCAAAAATCATATATGACAATATTTTTTGATATAATGCAATATCTTTACCTTTTATTCTTAAATATCTGCTTTCTGCTTCTACTTTTGCTTTTGATAGTTCAAATGCTAATTTTACATTTTCTTCTGATTTGTATTTTTGTAAATTTTGTTTTACTTTTTCTAATTCTTCACCCACACTTATTACAAAATCTATGTTTATTTTTTCATTTGGTTTTATTTTTACAATTCTTTTTAATGCTACAATTGGTTCTGTTACTAAGCCTATTTTTTTAGATAATGGTATTGAATTTTTTATCATATTTGGTATTCCTAAATTTCCTCTGCCTATAAACTTTTCTTCACTAATTTCGTATTCTAAATCACCAATTGTTTCACTATTTGTGGATAAGTTAGCCATTAAATACATTTCTTGTGTGTTTTTTTCTCTCTTTTTTCTTTTAAAAACTAAGCTATTAGTTTCTTCGTCAAATTTGCTTATTAAAAATAAATTATTAAATACTGGATGTGCATAATCTTGTTCTTTTTTTGATAATACTGGTTCAAAATATGTTGTTATTTCTATTGTTTCTTCTTCATTTCCTTGATTTTCTAGGATTAATCTACGTAATTCTACTGGTTCATTTGATGCTATTGTTGTTTTTATTTTACTTTTTATATTTCCTTTTGTGATCTCTTGTTCTATTTTATCTGGCATGAATTTTATTTGATAATTTTCTTCTTTTTTATCATTAAAACTATAGTTTGAACTCCATATTTGTTTTGTTTTTATATTTTTCATAACAAAAAATATTCCCTGAGAATAATCTTCTGTTACTTTAAACCTATTTATATAAATATCTTTGTATTTACTTACACCTTCTCCTTTTTGGTTCATTGCTATTGTATAATTTTCATTTGCTATTACATTTCCTGTTATTAATCTTTCATCTATTTTGTTATATTCTGTTATTACATAATTTTCATAATCTTTGTATTTTAGTTTTTCTATTTTTTCTTTTTTCTCTTTTGTTATTATTGACATTTCTGGCATTGTTTCTTGTAGTAATATACTTACTGCTTCTATTTCCGGATTTTCTAAAAATCTTTTTTGTAATATTTTATTATTAAATAAATTATTTATTGCTAGTAAAATTAATCCTTGATGATGTGCCATATATGTTTTTACGACACTTGATGTCTTTCCTTTTTCTACTCTTTCTGGTGTATAGTCTATTGATTCATAAAATCCATATTTATCATACATTCCTTCACTTTCTAAATGTTTTAAGTTTTTTATTTCTTCTTCTGGAATGTCATTTATTGCTAAAACTCCTCCATAAGTTGAAACAACCAATTCATCTGCTAGTCCTCTTTTTAAGCCTAACCATGGAATTCCAAATGCTTTATATTGATAATTTGATTTTAAGTCTTTTACATTAAATGCAGCTTCTGAAATTCCCCAAGGGATATTTAATTTTTTGGCATATTCTTTTTGACTTAATATCATAAATTTACACGATTCATCTAATAAGCTTCCTTCATATCTTGGTATATTTATATCAGGCATTAAGTACTCAAATGCAGTTCCTGACCATGATATAAGTCCTTTATATTTTCCTAATGTGGTTAAAGTTCTGCTTAAATAATTCCAATGTTTTGCAGGTACATCTTTTTTTGCAATAGCCACCAAACTTGCTTGCCTTGATTCAGATGCTAATAAATCATAATATGATTCTGTTAATTTGTTTTCTTCTATATTAAATCCAATTGAAAAAATCTGTAATTCATTATTATATAAAACACTGAAATCTGTATTATTTATTATATTATCTATTATTTCTATTAAGCTTTTTAGCTCTTCCACACTTATGCTTTCTGCATATATTTTATTTATACTGTTTGCATATGCTTTGCTTATGCTGTCAGCATATTTTTCTTTTATGCTGTTAGTATATTTGTTTCGTATGCTTTCAGCATATATTTTTTCTCTAATTTCAATTAAAAAACTTTTTACTACATACATATATCCTATAAAATTACCACTATCAACTGTTGATATATATCTTGGAATTAGCGGTTCTTTTGTTTTTATTTGATACCAATTATATAAATGTCCATTCCATTTTGGTAAATCCATTATTGTATAAATCATATTTTTTAGTAATTCTATTGCTTTTTCTTTTGTTATATATTTCATGTCATATGCTGATATTACAGCCAAAAGTGATAATCCAATATTTGTTGAAGATGTTCTTGGAACAATCTTTTCTCTTCTATCTTCTTGGTAATTATCTGGTATTAAATAATTATTTTCTTTTGTTAAATATTTTTCAAAAAAGTCCCATGTTCTTTTTCCTATTTGTTTTACATATTCTTTATCTTCTATGCTCAATTTTTCTATTTGTTTTTGCTTTATTTTAGGTCTACTTATATAAAACATAATTATTGGTGTTATAATCCACACTGTTCCTAAAATAATTCCATACATTTTTCCAATATTTATTGTATATATAATTTGTATTAGCCCTATTATAAGGTTTATTATCATTTGTTTTTCATATGATATAACATCTGATTTTGCTTGTTTTTCCGCTTCTTCTGATGTCATCCATTCTAGCAAATGTTTATGTGATATATTAATTCTATATAACGTTTTTGCAATTGCTTTTGCAGAAACATATGCTTTATATGGTAAACATCCTATTGTTAAAAATGCTCTTAAAAATATTCCTTTTATCCCTGAAATTTTTGGTGTAAATGTTTTACTTTTTTGTTCTCCTTCTTTTTTAAAAACTATAGTGTTGATTAGCTCTAGTATAAATGGAATTACTGGTATAATTAACATCCAAATATAGCTTTTTTTTGCTAGTGCTAGAACCAACATACTAATTAAAACTGTAATTTCTAATAAACTTCTTCTTAAATTGTCTAATATTTTATATCTTGAAATTAAGTTTAAACCATATTTAGGCGATAGCCATCTAGTAATTTGCCAGTCTCCTCTAATCCATCTTGATAATCTATTCATAAAACTATTGTATTTAGTTGGATACCCATCCATCAGCATAATGTCTGACACAAGCCCACAGTGTAAATAACATCCCTCTAATAGGTCATGACTAAGAACTGTATTTTCTGGGAATTTATTCTTTAATACTTTTGAAAATACCTTTAAATCATATATTCCTTTTCCTGTAAAAATTCCTTCTTGAAAATTATCTTGGTACAAGTCTGATATAGCATTTGTGTAATTATCTATTCCTCCTGCTCCTGCAAATATTTTTGTAAATAAATTATAATAACTTATATCTAAATTGATTCCTACTCTAGGTTGCATTATTCCATATCCTGATATAACTCTTGTGTTTGTATTATCTATAATTGGTTTATTTAAAATATGTGCCATTGCTCCAACTAATTCAAATGCAGAATTTAGTATTAAATCTGTATCTGCATCTAAAGTTATTATATATTTTATATTTTTTAGTTGCTCTGCTATTTGACTTTTTTGGTTTTCTTCATAATTTTCTAAAGTGTTTTCTCTAAATGGATTTTCAATATTTCCTAAAAGATATTCATTAAATTGATTTAACATACCTCTTTTTCTTTCCCAACCAATGTATGATTTTTCTTTTTCATTCCATATTCTTTTTCTATATATAAAGTTAAAAATTGGTATAATTTCTTCTTCATTTTGATATTTTTCATTTAATCTGTCAGTTTGTTTTATTCCTTCTTGTATTACTTCTTTGTCATATATTTCCTCTTTGTTTTTACTTTGTGAACAATCTCCTAATAAGCAAAAATATATATTTTTAGACTTATTTGCTAAATAAAATACTTCCAATTTTTTCATTAATTCTTTTACTTTTTCTTTGTCTTTTACTATTGTCGGAATAACTACCATAGTTTTATTTTCTTTATCTATTCCATTAGAAAAATCTAATTTGGGAATCAATTTGGGCTTTACTGTTTTGCTTAATATATATGATATTATTTGTATTATATTTTCTGTTACTGGTATAAATAGTATCACCATATTTGTAATTAAAAACCATGTTTTATTTATATTGTTGTTTGCAATTTTAGCAAAATAATATGAGATTATTAGACTTAAAATTATTATTGTTGATATATAAATTTTAGATTTATTTTTTGAACTAATTTTCTTTTTACTTTTATAATTTAATTTTTGATATAATTCTTCTATTCCTTTATCAATTAAATAATACCCAATATGTTTATTATTTTCTTTTGATATTTCTAGTAGTTTTCTTGTTATATATATTTCTGAAATCTTTGTTTTTTTAGATATTTCTTTTATTGTGTTTCTATAATATTCTTTTGTTTTTGTATCCATTTTTTCATATACATTTGTTGGATCTTTTTTTAGAAGCTCTTCTACTCCATTTGTTTTTTCAAATATTTCTAAAAAGTTTATTCTTTGTATTCGCTTTATACTTAATATGCTATTTCCAATTGATACTTTTCTTACTGCTATATCAAAATGTTCTTTTTTTATTACATCAGACACTGTTGTTCCTGTGAGCTCTACGGTTTCTTCTAATGCTTTTAAGTAACTATATCCTTTTTTTCCATATCTTTTTAAGATATATGACATGTATTCTATAAATGAGTATTGCATATCATTAAATATTGTTTTTTCAATTCTTTTTGTTGGTCCTATTTTAAATTTTTGCTCTGATTTTGCTTTATTTTCTATTAATCTTTCTACTATATTTTCTGCTTTATATTTTTCTATTTGTGAAATATATATTTTTTCACAAATTTCTCTTATATTTTCTATAATTGCTATTTCAAGAAATAGTCCTATATTCCATATTTCTTCCATACTTAATGTCTTTTTTGTTTGATAACTTGCAAGATAATCTTCTAAATTTTTTGATTCTATATTATTATCTGTATATGCTACAATTTCTGATGCTAACACATATATTCTCGCAAATCCTTGATATTGGCCGTTTGCTATTCCTACAAAGTTTTGATATTTTTTTAATGTTAATTCTTTTTCTATTTGTTTTACACTTTCTTCTATTATATATAAATTGTCTAATAACCATTCTCCTGCTGGATGTATACTTATTCCTAATTTTAAATGCTTATTTAATAGATTATATACTTCTTGTATGGTTCTAAAACTTTCTAATAAATGTGGTACTGGATACGTATTTTTTTGTGATTTTTCCGTCAAATTATGGTTTGTTGCTACTTTTTGTAAGTGAATTTCTAGTTGTTGTTTATCTAATGGTGTCCCATTTATTTTTAATATTTTCAAAAAAATTCCACTCCTTGCTAATATGTTTTATACATATTGTTAGCAAAGAGTGGTAATTTTATTCTTTTATTATTTTTATTTTATCTTTCTTCATCTTGCTCTTGTGATTCTTTTTCTTGTAAGTCTTTTTGTTTTGTTTGAGTATATGTCATTTTAGTTACTTTTTTAGTATTTAAAATTCCGTCACCTTTTTTTGTTTCTATTTTCAGATCACCTGCTGCAAACTCACTTGATTCTTCTAAAGCTTCTTTATATTCTTTTATTATCTTTCCTTTGTTAAATTCTCCATTTTCTACTTTTCCCATTTGTCTTTGTGTATTAACTATAGAACTTATATAATTTTCTACTTCTTTTGGTAATTTATCTTCTAAAATTAATATATCTTCACTTTTATATTCTCCAGCAATTTTAATGCTTTCTATTTCTGAGCCATCTGATGCTTCATAATATGATTTTAATGTTATATCTTCTGGTTTAACATTCATTTGACTTGCAACTTTTGATTTTATTATACTTCTTTGTAAGTCATATATATCATTTCCTATACTTTGTAAATCATTTACATCCACATTTTCTTCAAGTTGTTTTTGTAATCCTTGAATTTCTTTTAATGTCTCTTCACTTATTTGAAGGCTTTCAGCTGTTTCTCCATTTTCTAATGCTTGTTCTAGTGTTATTGGTGTATTATAGTCTGCATATGATTTTACTCCAGTTATTCCTCCTATTGTAAGTAATGCAGAAAGTCCCAATATTGCTAATGCTTTTCCTTTATATTTTCCTTTTGATTTTTTACCTTTTATTTTTTTACCTGAATTTTTATATTTTTTGTGTATTCTTTCTTTATTTTCATAAGCTTGTTCATAACTATTGTTTCTTTTTGTTCTTGCAAATTGTGGCACTTGTATACCACCATCATCTCCGACTGCTTTGTTTTCTTTTACATATTCTCTTGCATCAAGATTTTCTCTAAATTCTCTTTTTCTATCCATTCTTGATTTTTCTTTTTCAAAATTATATAAATTATCCTTCATAATAGTTTCCTCCTTTGAATACCATCATACACCTATATTATAACACTTTTAAATAAAAAAAGCAAAAAAAATCCAATTTTGCCTTTTTTGCTCTTTATTTTTATTTGATTTACTAATTAATCTAATTATAAAAATAGTCTAATATTCCATTATAAATTCCCCATGCTAATCTATCTTGGTAACTATCTTCTAATAGCTTTTTTTCTTCTTCAGGATTTGATAAAAATCCACATTCCACTATACTTATTGGTATTTCAATATTTTTCATAATATATACTGTATTTAATTTCATTGCCACTCTTGTATTTTCTTTTTGTATTGCTTCATTTAAATTTTCCTGTATTTTTTTAGCAAGTTCTATACTTTTTTCATTTTTGGTATTATAAAAGCATTGCCATCCATGATATTCTGATTGTGGTATTTTATTTAAATGTATAGATACAAATATATCTGCCGAATTTTCATTTCCTATTTTTACTCTGTTTTTTATATCTGATATCTTTTTTTGTTTTAATGTTTTACTATCTAAATCATAAATTGCATTATTATCTGATCTTGTTAAAATTACTTTACTACCATTTTGTTCTAATAGATTTTGCAATTTTAAAGCTATTTTTAGATTAGTTTGTGCCTCTGTTGTTCCTGAACTGCTTTGTGCTCCTTCGTCTGTTGGGTACTTTTTACTGCATTTCGATATTTAATTAAAAACCTAATTTAGATTAGATTGCTTTAGTTTAAAAATTAAATTCTATCTCAACTTTTTTATCTTCATATACTTCAATTCTATTTATTATTTGTTTTAATATTTCATTTGTGAATTCTTTACCTTGTTTAAAATCCATAATAATTTTCTTTAAATTTTCTTCTGATATTTTGCTTTTATTCTTTTCTTGTAATTGTTCTAAATATTTTTTAGTTTCTTTTAATTTACTTTTAAGTTCGTCATACTGCAATCTAAAATCTTCTATTGATATTTTTCCATCTACTCTTTTACTATATAACTTTTTCAATTCATTATCTATTTTTGTTTCTCTGTTTTTGAGTAGTTTCATTTCTTTATATGTTATATCATTTTTTCTATATTCATCAGTAATTTTATTTGTGGCTATATCAATGTTTATTGTATTCAATTTTTGTTTTACAGCATTTAATACTATTTCATTTAGTGTACTCTCCATGATTGTATGCCCTTTGTCACATATACTAGGGAATTTATAAATCGTTCTACATTTGAAATACCAACATTTTTGAGGATTATCTAATACCTTATTTCTTATTTTGGTTCTTGTTCTATATTTGTATTGCATTCTTGCTTTACAATGTCCACAATATACTAATCCTTTTAATAAATACTCATATTTGTTTTTAGGTTTATAAAACTTTTCTTCCAGCATTTTTTGTACTTTGTCAAATTGTACTTGTGAAATTATCGCTTCATGTGTATTCTCTTTAAAAATCCATTCTTCTTTTGGTGTTTTATGTTTTTTCTTTGTTCTGTAATCTGTATATATTTTATTTATTATCATCTTTCCTGTATAAAATGGATCTTTTAGAATTCTACTTATACTATCATTTCTCCACTCGTTAATTGTTACCTTTTGTCCTTTATATTTCTTTGGTGTGTTAATTTTCATTTTAGTTAAATATTTTGCAATCTCTCCTTGTGAATGTCCTTGTAAATACATTTCATATATCAATTTTACATTATCAGCGACCTTTTCATCTATAACTACTTTGTATTTATCTTCTTCATCTTTCTTATATCCATAAGGTACATTTTTTTCAACATATTTTCCTTGTTTCTTCATATCAGTTTTTACAGATTTTATCTTTTTAGAAATATCTGCAATATAACTTTGATTCATTATTCCTCTTAGCATTATAGTATCATCAATCTCATATCTTTTACCACTATCTATAAATTCCGTTACTGATATTAGTCTTACATCATTATCCGGGAAAAAAATCTCAGTATAATATCCTGTTTTATTTTTGTCTCTTGTAAGCCTCGATAAATCTTTTACAATAACCATATTAATGTGTTTTTTTACTATATCAATTATCATTTCATTTAATGCTGGTCTTGAATCTAATATTCCTGACCAACCATTGTCTACATATTCTTTTACAATTACAAATCCATGTTCTTTAGCATATTTTGAAGTAATATCTCTTTGTGCTTCTATACTATTATTAGTATTTATATCTTCTTTTGATAATCTTAAATAAATTCCTGCTTTGTATTCTTTCATACTACACCTTACTTAATTCCTCTGTAGGACTCATCACATTCGTTCCTAGTGTTGAAATAACATCATATTTATAATTGATATATATATGATTGTCTTTATCAATTTCTATATTGTAAATTATTTCTGATAATTTTTCTATGTTCCACTTTTTTATATCTATTAATTCTTTGGCTATTGCTACCAGCTTTTCTTTAGTTATCGTTGGTTTGCTTTCTTTTTGCTTTATAAGATTATTAATTTGATTTTTTATATTAACTCTTTTTTCTGTCTCTGCTTTGTAAAATCTTTTATAATCATCCACTTCAATAATCTCATTTTTATAATCTTCATATAAAGAACTAATTGTTTTTTCAACTTTTTCTAATTGTTTATTTAGAACACATATATCCTCATCATAAATTTTTGTTCCTGTTTCTTTATATTGGCTCATGATAATATTTTCTAATCTATCACAATTAATAATTTGATTTAGTTTTTTTTCAACATTTGATGTTACAATTTCATTGACCACATTTTCATTAATTGCTTTATATTTTCTTGCACATTCTGTTTTATTTTCTTTTCTAACTGCATTTCCACAAACAATTTTTATAGATTTGATATTACCCTCTTTATCTCTAATAACTTTTATTGCCATTTTAGAACCACATTCTTTACATACTACTAAACCATTTAACAACCATGAATATTTCTTATATTTTGTTTTTTTTCGCAAGTCTAATTTTGTTTGTACTCTTTCAAATTGTTCTTTTGATATTATAGGTTGATGTGTATTTTTTACAATTTGCCAATTCTCTCTTGGAACATTTTTTACTTTTTTTGATTTATAACTTAAATTTATTTTTTTGCCATATTCGGTATGTCCAATATATACTTTATTTCTTAATATTCTTTTTATTGCCTCGATTTTCCAATTGTAATCTCCATTTTTTGCTCCTCCAAAATCATAATAATCTGGACAATATATTTTTTCTTGTTTTAATTTTTCTGCTATGTCTTTCAGCAAAATTCCACTATCAAACATATTAAAAATTTTTTGTATTACTTTTGATTGTTCATTATTTATTACTAATTTGTTTTTATTTTCTTTTGCTTTTGAATATCCATAAGGGGCTTT
>ERZ827440.733-NODE-733-length-42319-cov-4.912479_pt1 | contig 42319 bp, 37 predicted proteins | sample MGYA00519774_ERZ827440 | MGnify/ENA primary metagenome ERZ827440 (study PRJEB31778, sample SAMEA3449302) | human gut metagenome | biome: human gut; feature: human-associated habitat; material: faeces | place: United Kingdom | collected 2010/2012 ... | reverse complement strand
TATGCAGGAGTTATAGCAACACATTTTTTCCTAGAACCCGATAATGCCTACAACCTTACACAATGCAAAATCCATCACTTACCTTATTACCTCATAGATTCTAATTACAACGTAGGATCTCTTTCCTTTGAAGTGCTCATTCAAAATACAAAAATCCTCTGGGAAGTTTACCCAGAGGATTCTTAAGGTCATCTGCTACAGACAAAAGCATGCCTGCCTCTACAAACGAATTCTCAGCTATTTCTGCATAGGAACAATCTGAGTCTTTTCACGAACGATGTCATAGGTGTCACGAGCAATCATATATTCTTCATCAGTTGGAATAACAATTACGGGAACTTCAGACTTATCGGAAGAAATAAAACGCTCAAAACCGCGCTGTTTATTCTTTTCAGGATCCAAGATAATGCCCAAAGGCTGCAAACCAGAGAAAATCATACGACGCATTTTGTCGCAGTTTTCACCAACACCTGCGGTCAGCACAATAGCATCCGCTCCGCCGAGCATGAAGAAATATTGACCGATATACTTCTTAACACGGGAGGAATACATTTCATAAGCAAGCATAGCGCGTTCATCGCCTGCCTCAGAAGCCTCCCGCACACTGCGAAGGTCGTTGCTAATCCCTGAAATGCCTAAAAGGCCTGATTGCTTATTCATGATGTCATTCATTTCACCAGGAGTAAGATCAAGCTTTTCCATCAAAAAGGTCACAATGGCAGGATCGATCGAACCGCAACGAGTGCCCATCATCAAGCCATCCAGTGGTGTAAAGCCCATAGACGTATCGATAGGACTTCCGTGATCAATGGCAGAAATCGAGCAACCATTTCCTAAATGGCAGGTAATCAAACGCAAGTCAGTTAAAGGCTCACCAAGCAAGTCCGCTGCACGCTCTGCAATATAGCGATGAGACGTACCGTGCGCTCCGTATTTACGAACACCATATTTCTCGTAGTACTCATAAGGCAAAGGATACATATAGGCAGACGGTGGAAGCGTCTGGAAAAATGACGTATCAAAAACTGCAACCATGGGAGTGTCAGGCATAAGCTTACGACAAGCAAAAATACCAGCAAGAGCTGCTTTGTTATGCAGAGGCGCCAATTCAGCTAATTCATCGATCTTGGCAATGACATCCTCATCAATCAAAGCAGACTTTTCAAAATATTCCCCACCATGAACAACACGGTGGCCCACTGCTGCAATTTCGCTCATATCGTGAATTACCGCATTAGGACCTTGGGAGAGTACATCCAAAACAACCTGTACGGCCGCGGTATGATCTGGAAGAGGTAGTTCATAGACAAACTCGTTATCGTCGATACCGTGCTTATGCGAAGACTCTTCGGTACCTACACGTTCACAAAGACCCTTGGCTACAACCTTATGAGTAGCGATATCTACCAATTGATACTTTAATGAAGAAGAACCTGCATTTATAACGAGGATGTTCAAATCAATCCCTCCCACTACTTTTTCGTTTCTCTATTGTACGAAAAAATGATGCCTATCCCGTGATGAGACAGGCATTTTTCCGGTAGCTGGCGAACGGCATTATTAAAGCGTTCAAAGAGCAAAAAACAGCGACAAGCGGTTATGAAATGCGGAGATATTACGAAGATAGCCTCTTAACTAATTCGCAACAAAACAGCAAAGATTATGAGGTATGGAGCTTCTTCTTTACGCTTTAGAAAGGGTTGTGTCTGTGATAGCGTCATCTTCGGGCATTTCGAGCTCACCCATCAAAACCTCTACTTTTTGCTGTGCTGCATTAAGACTTTCCTTGAGATAACGCAGCAAGGCAATGCCACGTTCATATTTTACTAAGCTTTCCTCAAGCTCAAGGGTATTGCTTTCCAAGGCATTAACGATTCCATTCAGCTCTGCCATGGCTTCACGAAAAGTCATATCTTCAGATGTTATGCAAGCAGACGAAGCATTATTTTGATTGGAATCCTGCTGTTGATTGTGGTCTTGGGCACTTTGATTCTGCATGGGGAAATCCGCCTCTCTTTATCTCTATAAGTGGTTGTTTATTACGGTTGAATTTTTTCCTGATCACTCTAGCTATGGTTTATCTATAGGGACAAACTCAGTGACCTCAGAGGTAACCTCATCCTCTACGCGAGCTATGACAGTACCATCAAGGAGCTGTACCGAAATTCTTTCCTGAGGTTTTACCTGCGAGACACTCTTCAGTATTGAGCCTTTTTCATCCCGCGCAATTGACCAACCACGCTCAAGAATTTTCAAAGGTGATAAGTCATGCAGTCGTGAAGTTATAACTGCCGCTTGCGACTCATAAGGCACCACGAGCGATTTGCCCATTCTGAGCATTGATGCCTGAGCCATATCAAGACTATGCGCATCGCGGCTTAGTAAGGTTTTGCCAATGCGTTCCATCGTATCCTGCAAAGTATCTACTGACTGCATTTCTGCTGAATACAGCGTTGAAGGATCACGGAATAAAGGACGTGAAGCAATGCCTTCAAGAAAAACTTCTGAACGATGCAATCGATGCGTAAGAGAACCGGATAGTCGAGATGCCTGCGTCTGCAAGAGCTCAAGTAATTCATCTGTCTGTGGACTTACCGCCTCTGCTGCACCTGTCGGAGTAGAGGCACGTACATCAGCTACCATATCAGCAATAGAGGTATCCGGTTCATGCCCAATTCCAGTAACCACCGGTTTAGGGCAAGCAGCAATGGTTCGCGCTAAGCCCTCATCGTTAAAGGGCATAAGATCCTCAAAGGAGCCACCACCACGTACCAATAAAATTACCTCAGCATCGCTTGCAGCAACCTTTGTAAGAGCATTTGAGAGATCAGCGGGTGCTGTTGCGCCCTCTACAGGAACGCCTGCAAATATAATTCGCGCAAGGGGATAACGCCTTCGCAAAGTTCGCAAGACATCATGCACCGCAGCACCTCGCGGTGAAGTAACAAGACCAATAGTAAGCGGTAACGAAGGAAGCGAACGTTTGCGCGCAGCATCCATAAGTCCTTCTTTTTTAAGCTTTTCAGCTAAACGGGCAACACGTGCTCGCAGATCGCCATCACCTGCCAGAACAAGACGAGAAACGTCGAAGTTCATACGACCCTTAGGAGCAAAGATGGTAAATTTCCCTGTGACCTGAACCTTTGCACCAACCTTGAGTACTACCCCACTTGCCTGAAAGCGATTCTTCCACATAAGACAGGGCAACGAAGCATCCTCATCCTTGATAGTAAAATATACCGCCTTATACCCAGGCTTATTGTTAAGCTCGCTTACTTCTCCTTCAATACAGAAGGTATGCTCTTGCAAAAGTGATTTGGTTAACCGAATTGCAGCAGATACAGAAAGGGCCCGTTTCTTAGAAGAAACGGGCTCATCGGAAGTAATATCTTCTGCACTCGATAATCCAAACATGGTTGGTTGTGCATTCATATAGTACTCCTAGAAAAAATTCCACTCAGTTATCGTATGTCTTTAACACGATCTTGCTTGCATGAATTGCAAAAGATTACAGCCTGCCTAGCTGGAGCGCAAAAGTAAAACCTCTTTAACAGACTATTTACTCCTCGCGTGAACCCAAAAGATAAAGTAACTGCAGTACCGATACAAGAGCTGCCGCAACATACGTGAGCGCACAGGCTCGCAGAACACTCCATGCACCGCTTCGTTCAGAGCCAGGCAATCCGGTTGTTTCCATATAAGCAAGCGCACGGTGGCTTGCGTTAAATTCAACAGGAAGCGTAACCAGCTGGAATAAAACTGCAAACGCGTAGAAAATAATCGCCAAATCGACCAAGCCCGCAATATTTAAAAAGATGCCAATTAACAGCAAAAAGATCCACGTATTAGAAGCAAAGTTCACAACAGGAACCATCGCACCGCGAATTTTGATAGGCACATATCCTTGTGCATACTGACATGCATGGCCAACTTCGTGGCATGCCGTAGCAGTAGCAGTAATAGATGAACCGTTAAAGGATTGTGGGTCGAGAGTGATTGAGTTGTCCTTGGGATTAAAGAAGTTATCTCCAGGACGTCCCATACGCACCTCAACATCATGAATACCATAATAGTGAAGCATTCCAACCGCAACTTGATATCCCGTCATGCCGTTGGAAATAGGCACATAGGAATACTTTTTAATTTGACGATTAACGTATGCCTGCGCACCAAAACCAATTGCAAGCGTCACTACAATTAAGAGAAGATACATCTATGCTCCTACCTTCTTATTTTGCCAATCCACAAGAGAGACATCATGTAGGTATATGTTCCCTACTTCTTTTATCTATCAGTTAATTTCTCTCTCGGTTACCTCATAGCTTGTCAACTTCTACAACGTTTTTCATAGCTTACCTGGTATCAAGAAAAATATTACTCTCCACGGACAATTTTCAGATTTCCGTCAATGAGTTGTAGTAAAAATTTACCCTCAAGAAAGTCAGAAAGCTCTTTTCCAACCACATGATAGCGCCAACCCTTTAAAAGCTCGCAGTCTTCATCATGACCGCGCGCTAACTTCATAAGCTCTGCATGGGGTGCTAGTGTTTGCGGAGCAATCTTATTTTGACGGGCACGCAAGCGCACAATACCGTTCATAAGATCAACGGCAATATCAACATTAGCTTCACTTCGCTGAGACACTTTCGTTTGAGGCAAATCTTCCTCAGGACACGTCAGACCCTTCTTGATAAGTTTGAGAACCTGTCGTGCATCATTTGCCTTAAGCGATTCGCGCATACCTCGAACCATGTAAAGTTCATCTAAGGTAGCAGGCTCTCTACGACAAGCCTCTACAATCTGCTCGTCCGATACTACCCATTTGCGGGGAATATTAAGTTTCTGTGCACGCTGTTCACGCCATGCAGCAAATTCACGCGCAGCTGCCATTTGCCGTACAGAAAGCTGATTAACGCGTTTTAGTTTTCGATAGCGCAAGCGTGGATCAACCTTATATTTCTCAGGATTGGAAATTTCAGCAAACGCATCATCAAGCCAATTCAGACGTCCACGCTCCGTAAGCTCTTTGACCATATCCTGATAGATGGTAGGCAGATACGTAACATCATCTGCAGCATATTCCACCTGAGAGTCACTCAGGGGACGACGGGACCAATCGGTAAAGGAGTCTTTTTTCGGTAGCGTAACCTGACAAAATGACTGAACCAAAGCCGCATATGAAGCCTGCTGAGATTTTCCTAGCAATGCCGCAGCAACTTGGGTATCAAACACCGGAGTTGGAACGACGCCAGTTTCGTGATACAAGATTTCAATATCCTGCGATGAGGCGTGAAATATTTTGACCACGTTAGGATTTTGAAGAACAGATGCCATAACACTCAAATCGCGAATGGTAAAAGGATCAATAATCGCAACAGCACCTTCTATGGCAACCTGAATAAGACAAAGTTTTGCGTAGTAGGTTTTCTCACGCAAAAATTCCGTATCGATAGCCATATACGGACTCTGTTCACATAACGATAAAAACTCTTTTAATTGAGCGTCGGTTTCGACGAGCATTCATACACCCCTTGGTTGGGATCAAATTATTCGTGCATTTTAAAAGAGCGCATAAGTTCGCGCTGATATTTCGATACTCACGATATAGTATGTATAGCAAACTAACAAGAAGGGGTTACCTTGAAAGTACTTGTCATACACAACTTACGTTCCGGTTTACGTAATGGAGCAATCTACGATTTTATTCGTATGTACGCTGAAGACGGTGACGAGTTTACCATTCGAACATTCGGATCGGACACTCCTTTATCTTCTTTGCTTGAAGATGCAGCGCAGTATGACTTTGTAGTAGCAAGTGGCGGTGACGGTACGATTTCTTCCGTTGCCTATGAACTTCGCTATACCGATATTCCCATTCTTCCCTATCCTTCAGGTACGGCAAACCTCCTTGCTATGAATCTTTACGAACCCAATGAGCCTCATGCACTCTGCAAAATTACCGATGAAGCACTAACCTTACATTTTGACTTAGGGGAGCTCGAAACCGACACGGGCGAAAAACGAGGCTTTTCCATGATGGCAGGCTGCGGCTATGACGAGCTTATTATGCGCACCGCCACACAGCACAAACGCCTCCTTGGAGATGTGGCGTATTTTGAAGCAGCCTTTCAAAATCCTAAACCACAAGTATCGGAATTCACTCTTACTATTGACGGAAAAACGATCACTTCAAGCGGAATTGGTGTGGTAGTCGCTAATTTTTCAAAAATGCAATTTGAAGTTATGGTTTCCGATGAAAATCTACCCCGCGATGGAAAATTAGATGTTGTCATCTTAAAAACCGAAAACGCCTTTCAGCTCTTACCGATCGTAATGGCAAAAGTCTTTGATCATTCAGGCGCACTCGCGAAAAAGGTCGGTGGACTTGAACTGTACCGCGGACAAGAAATTAGAATTGAAGCAAATCCTGGCATGCAAGTACAATACGATGGCGAGCCTACCGATCTTCAAACACCTCTTACTATTCGCGCCCTTCCACAAGCGACACGTTTTGTAGTTTCCCAAGAATGTTTACAGCATTTTAGCCCCGATGATGAGCAGCTTTAGGAGTAATGCGAGCTATTCTGCTGCCTTTTTCTTTTCCGTTTCATCCTCGGCAAGTTCTTTAGCATCGTGCGCTGCACGTTCTGCCTCATAGATTGCTTGAGCAAGCTCTAAGGTATCAGTGCGTTGCGGGTCAAAGCCCTTAGCACGCATCATTTCCAGATTCTTCTTTGCTGTCCATTCGCGGAAGTTTTTGGTGTAGCGCATCTGAATAAGTTCAAGCACGATAGCAAACACCATAGCAAAGTAAACCATGAGTTTCTCGCCATGCATGCCCAGCACTTCGATACCTGAATTGATATGAAGGCTGTCGAGTACTAAAAGAACACCAATAGCAACAATGAACACTAAGGCAAGTATCTTCATTTCAGTATGGGCGTTAATGAAATCAGAAATGCTATCGATAAAGATCATCATGATAACAATAGCGACCATAACCGCAATGATCATGATAATAAGATGCTCAGCTAATCCAACTGCCGTAATAACCGAATCGATAGAGAACACAACATCCATAACCATGATAGTTGCAACTGCTGCTGGAAGAGTAAGCGTGCGGCGTGGCTTGCTGGAATCGCCCTGATCTTCCTTTTCCTCAGCAAGACTTAACACGTCTCGAACTTCAACAATACCCTTATAGATAAGGTAAGCACCACCAAACAGCAGCACAAGATCACGAACAGAAAAGCCTAATTCCCGTTCACCTAAATACACACCAGGAATCGTAAAGAGCGGGTCGGTCATATGAACCAAAAACGAAGCGAAACTCAAAAACAGGATTCGCATCACCAATGCACCAAGCAAGCCAAGACGACGACCAATATGCTGCTTTTCAGCGGGAAGACGGTCAGTTGTAATCGAGATAAATACCAGATTGTCTACGCCTAGCACGATCTCTAAAAAAAGAAGCGTACCTAAACTGATCCATGCTTCTGGTGTTGCGAATATCGAAAGATCCATCGATACATGCCCTTTCTTTATCTACTCTTGCCGAATTGCTGTACAGCATCTGCAATCATCTGATTAAAGGTTTCTCAAACAAAAAGACTCACGGCAAAAGAGGTTTATCCCCTTCCACCGTGAGTCTTGTCGATTAAGAAACGCCAGGCTTTTTTTAGGCCATGATGTTGACGCTTCACATAGATGCTATGTCAACTACTCCCTCACAGAGTGAAACCATAATACCATGAACATTACTTAAGCGATCTCATAAGTTTGGCGATTATCAATTCCCCACATTGTCGTAGTGCGAGGAGCAATAGAAACTTGAGCAGCAGCCTGTTCGTCTAAAAGCACGACATTCATCGTATAGGTGCCAAAATTCATCCCGTTAAAAGTTGTTCGTTGACCTACCACAATCTGACTTGTCTTGAGAGGGTCAGGGTCGTTTGAAGGATCGGCATCAGCGAGCAGGGCAACGACATCGCCTTGATATAGTTCTACCTCGCAGGGCTGTCCGGTAAATTGACCTGAAACTGAAATAACTGAAATATTAAGATAGCCCGCAATAGAAGGCGCAATAAGCACAACACAGACAATAACGCCTACTACAATGCCAATGATTTGCTTGATACGTTTCTTAGGCGATTTTTTTTCTGCGGAAGAATCGAGGTTTTCTTTAGAAGAACCAGTTTCGTTCTTATTGGAGTTCTCGCAAGGTTTTTCGTCTTTAGTATTACCAGAAGTGTTGTTATCGAGCACTTAATTCCCTCTTCCCCATCAAAACAAATCCTCTACGTTTCATACCATGATCATAAATTGGCCCTATTGTAACAAAGTTTCTCAAATTTCCCCTTGCACAAACTTCTTAAACCGATATAATACTTTCTTGCGCGCGGACGTGGCTCAGCTGGTAGAGCATCACCTTGCCAAGGTGAGGGTCGCGGGTTCGAACCCCGTCGTCCGCTCCATTGATCTTTCAAGCCGACTGGATATTACATTCGGTCGGCTTTTTTAAATGGTAGATAGCTACCTTGTTCTTATCTAAGGCGACGTGGCCAAGTGGTAAGGCAGAGGCCTGCAAAGCCTTTACCCCCGGTTCGAATCCGGGCGTCGCCTCCAATTTTTTCCTAGGTTCACTTTCCTTTTGCTTTGGCTGTCGTGCTAGCTATTGCAATTGGTTTGACAATAGGTTCAAAAAAACACTTTTGCCTATACGAGACACTCTTCATAAAACGCCTTGCCCCCTACGGGCCATTCAACAGCGTTTACACAAAACGCTGTTGATAGTGCGACAAGAAATCTCCCAACTTCCCCATTGCATCCTGCAAGATTTCAATACGAGGCAAATAAACGATGCGGAAATGATCGGGCTCTTTCCAATTAAAACCACTACCCTGGATCAAGAGAATTTTCTTCTCACGTAAAAGATCGTAGGCAAATTGTTCATCATTTGTGATATTAAATTTCTTAGTATCGATTTTAGGAAACGCATAAAAGGCAGCTTTAGGTTTAACAACACTAATTCCTGGAATATCATTTAAGGCGTTATATACATACTCGCGCTGTTCATATATACGACCACCAGGCACAATATATTCGTTGACCTTCTGGTGCCCACCGAGCGCGGTCTGAACGATAGATTGTGCCGGCACATTAGAACACAGACGCATATTTGAAAGCATGTTAAGTCCCAAAATGTAGTCTTTAGCAATATCTTTATTGCCCGATAAAATCATCCAACCAATTCTAAAACCAGCAATCATGTGCGACTTCGACAACCCACTGAAAGTAACACAGAACAGATCAGGCGCAAGCGAAGCGATTGAGACGTGTTCTTCCCCATCCATAACCAAACGGTCGTATATTTCATCAGAGAAAATAATGAGTTGGTGCTCTCGTGCAACTTCAACGATTTCTTGCAGCACCTCACGAGGATAGAGCGCACCGGTTGGATTATTTGGATTGATAATTACAATTGCCTTGGTATGAGAGGTGATTTTTTTCTTGATGTCATCGATATCAGGATACCATTCGGCCTGTTCGTCACACATATAGTGAACAACGTTACCACCTGCTAAGGTAGCGCAAGCAGTCCAAAGAGGATAATCAGGAGAAGGAATAAGGATTTCATCCCCATTATCCAGCAAGGCAGACATACAGATGTTGATAAGCTCGCTCACGCCATTACCCGTATAAATGCCATCCATAGTGACGTTAGGAATATGCTTTATCTGGGCATACTGCATAATAGCTTTGCGCGCCCCAAACAAGCCCTTTGCATCAGAATATCCTTGGCAATCAACAAGCTGTTGACGCATGTCATAAATAACTTCATCAGGGGTGCTAAACCCAAAAGGAGCAGGATTTCCGATGTTAAGTTTTAAAATGCGGGTGCCTTCTGCTTCCATACGAGCCGCTTCATCAACTACAGGACCACGCACATCATAAAGAACATTATCTAACTTGGAAGATTTTTTAAATTCACGCATAGCGCTACCTTTCGTTGAAGTGCTTAAATTTGCTGAAGAATCTATCGAAGACGAAGAGCCTGCCTTTGGTGATAACACTTCGTCACAAGCTTGTTCGCCTGCCAATAACCACTCAGGATCAACCTCAAGGATCTGAGCTAAAACAGCCAAGGTATCCCTTCGCGGAAGCGTCTTTCCGCTGACATATTGACTTACCTGACTTTTACCAAGTTTTACCCCGAGCCCCTCAGCTAAGCTCCTAAGATCAACCTGCTTTATACCCTTAGCGCTCATAAGATCTTTAAGGCGCCTGCCAAAAGCTTCAGCAGATTGCGTATTTGGAGAGTTCAATATAGTTTGATCGTTCATACAGACTATCCTGAAAGTTCAATTTTGTCCTTGGTTCCCTCATTGTAATTGAACTTATCAAGATAAATTGAACTAAATTGAACTTTTCAGCTAACGGCATTCATTTTTTGAAATTTGAACCACATACCTTAGCTGATGAGCTTAGACTCCTCAGTTTTGCGCACATACCAGTTCAATAGTTTAATCAGGGGTTTGCGAAGCACTAACCCAAGAAGCAAAAACGGCAGAATAAATAAAACGAGCTGACCCATTTCAGTCCAGAAATCCATCTGGTATGTGCCCATCATTGCCGATCGAAGAGCATTTATCGCATGAGTTAAAGGCAAAAATGGACTTATCGCTTGAACGAAGTCAGGAAGCATCGGAAGCGGATAGCTTCCCCCACCCGCAGAAACTTGAATGATCAGCAAAAATACCGCAAGTGCCTTTCCTAAATTCGCAAAGGACACCACAAGGGTATAGATGATAAACGTGAAAACAAGACCTGCTACCCAGTAGCACAAAAGATAAAGAAACACATCAAAGACTTGAACCTGCAAGAATAAGAGGTTGCCTAACGCTAAAATACTGGATTGAACAAACGACAAGCACGCAAATATAAGAAATCTTCCCCAAAAGACCTGATGAAGCTTAGGGTATCCCACCTCTTCATACGTACGCTCGGAAATTTGAACCTTTATAGCGACAGCCAAAAGCAACGAGCCAATCCATAAGCCCAACATCGTATAGAGCGGTGCCATTTGGGAACCGAAATTATCAGCTGGATAAAAGGCGCTACGTTCAATTTGAACAGGAGAAGCAAGATAGTGAGCAAGATCGGTAGTATCAGAGCTCAAAAGCTGTTTGAGAGCTTGCCAGTCCTCTGAAGAAACTGCTGTATGTATATCAGTACTCAACTGCGCTAAATAGGCAGAGGAATCTTTCAAAGACTGAGCTTTTGACTCTAAGGTATCTTGCGTTTGAGCCAAACGATCAACAACCGAATCAGCAGAGCCTTTGATCTGTTCAGCGGTGTTACTTAAAAGCGAAGCGTTATCGACAAGCTTAAGCGTTCCATCTTCAACCTGCTGTTGTAGCGCCTCAAGCTGAGGTTTAATAGTTGAGTCATAGTCTTGACTTAAGTCAGAAACACTCTTTTGTGCTTGCTCAGCAAGATCTTTAATTTCTGCATGATTTGCCTGAACGGAATTATTCTGATCGCTCAGAGAGTCAGCTGCAGCAGTCAAGCTTTCTGCTAAACGCTGCTGCGTATCGGCGGATGCACGTACCTGGGCCACAAAGGCATCATAGGTGTCCTGGAACTCTGCCGAAACGCTATACCCTGCCAAATTGTCAGCAAGCGCCTCCATTGCACTTGCCTGCTGAGAAACTGCATCAGCTTGTGCTCGGAGAGACGATACCGAAGTAGCAGACGCGCTATCAGCCGAAGCAAACGCTTTATCAACCGAGCTTGAAACCCCTTCAAAACCAGAAGCGCTCGTAGAAAGCGCCGTATGAAGTGCTTCGGTAGAAGTTGACATGGTTGCCGAAAGACCATCAAGAGATTTCTTGCTATCGTCAATTGAAACAAGAACCTGATCAGCCGAAGCACTCGTTTCGTGAAGTAACTCTGCCGAAGAAGAAATAAGAGATTGCGAAGAAGAAAGCAGCGATGCATAACCAGAGACTACTTCAGATGCTTGATCAAGGCGCTTGCTTATTGAGGCAATGTTATCAGCAAGCTGATCTATCTGCTGAGGAACTCCCTCGTTATCCGAATACCTCACAAGCGAAGAAGCAACATTAAGTCCTGCTTCGCTTATTTTTTCAACAAAGATTGTATTGATCTTATTCGCAACATCATCAGCGCCTCGTTCTGTGAGTTTCGGGGCAACGACATTTTTCTTCTCATTGGTGTAATACAGAATGCTTGCATGATCCACTTCAGGAGAATAGAACGTCATCATATCTTTACTGAAACTTTGGGGAATAACCACCGCTGCGTAATACTTTCCCGAGCGTGCACCATCAAGGGCATCCTCTTCGGAAGTAAACACCCATTCCATCTCTTTATCTTCAAGTAAAGCGTTTTGGACCTGATCACCTAAATTAATAGTAAGTGGCACTAAATCACTTTGATAACCGGTGTCAGTGTTTGCCACTGCAACTTTTAAGTTGTCGGTGTTATCAAACACATCCCAACATGCCAAAACGTTATACCAGCTAAAAAGCGAAGGCAAAAGCACGAGACCAAGAACAATAATTGCAGTTACCACGTTGCTAAACAGGCAACGTATATCATGCTTGCATATTCGAAAAATCATTTTCACTGCTTTTCACCTCGATTTTCAGAGGAGCTAAGCTGTGTTGAATCCTTCACCGACAAAGACCTACCAAAGTCATACATTTTATGCAGTTCATCTTTGCTATATGAAGAAAGTGACACCTCATGCTCTAGGCGATCACGAATAAACTCCGCCACAATCGCGCACAGAATAACTAAAACCACCCAAACAAGCCATGTGGTTAAAATCACCACTTTTTCGACTCCTGCAAAGCTCATAACAGCAGTACTGATCACAGGAATTATCAAGGCACCAAGAAGAACAAATCGTTTTCCTTTGTCGTAGCGCCGCTTATATTCTTCAAATCTCTCAAGAATCATCTTGCGGAACTCACTTTGGTGAGCAAGAGCTTCTAGCAACAAAGCACTACGATAACGACGTGCCGGCAGTTCTGCTTCTTCACCATTGATCAGATCGCTTTTCTTAATCTGACTTGCAACCATACGGTTAAGATTTACAAAATAAGGACGAAGGGTAAGACCAATGACCAAAAATACAAGAAGGAATAAGGCAAGGATTCCTATATAGTGCAGCCATTGCGTCCCATAAAATCCAGCAATAGTCTCGCGCAACGCATTGATCCCATAGGTAAAGGGGAACAAAGGATAGATCCACTGGAAGAAATCGGGGGTCATCTCAATAGGATAAAGCCCCGTAGCACCGGGTATTTGAACAAAAATGAGAATGACACACAATCCCTTACCTATATGCTGCAACAACACTGACAAGCAATACTGAATGCACAAATACGTAAGGGAAGCAAAAATGGAAGTAAGGTAAAAGAGTGCAACACTTGCTACCTCAACTCCTAATAAAAGATTTCCACTACAACAAACTATTGCCTGCAGTGCTGCAAATGTCGCAAAAAAGAGCAGACGAGCCACATAGCTTTGACGCGCCGTAAGATGAGCGACTCCCTCCCGATCAACCTCCTGACGTAAAATTACCAACAGCATAAATACGCCAATCCAAAGGGTAAGATTCATAAACAGAGGAGCCATGGCGCTTCCGTATGAATTCACAGAATAGAGCGATACTGTCTCGATCTTTGCGGGTGAAAACATAAAATCAGAAACTTTTTGAGGGTCGATACCATCTTCGCCCATTATCTGCTCTAAAGCATTTGAAGTACTCAGGGCAGCAACATCGGTTTTTACCGAATCAATATCTTGCGCAAAACCCTGAAACAACACCGCTGTATCAGAAAGCGTTGTCGAAGTCTGATTGAGTACATCGCTTAATTGATCAAGTTCCGCTATGCCCTTATCGATTAACAAAGCCTGCGATGCGGTAGCTTTTGATAAATCCGAGACCGAATTTCCCAGATTGGTTGTCGCGGTATTTAACGCAGGAAAGGTATCGTTTATCAGGGTTTGTCGATATTCATCTTGAGTAGAAAGACTGTTTTGCAAAGCCTGGGAGGCTTCATCTGTTGCCTGCGCTACATCACCAGAAGCATCTTTGAGAGCCGGATAAGACGATTGCAAACCGTCAAGTGCGCTCTGCAATGAATCATTTTGTGCTTTCAAAGAATCAATTGCTTGGACGAGAGTATCTTTTTGCTGCCCATCTGGCAACGAATCGGAAAACGTGGTCAGCCCTGTTATGATGCTGTTATTGAGATCAACTAAAGCTTTTCCCTGATCAAGCGCACTTGATACGTTTCCTTCTGCACCAGAAAGAGCACCTGACACCTTACCTACGGAATCGTTTGTTTTTGCTATTGCTTGAGACGCAAGCGTAGAAGATTTATCAAGTGTCGCCATCAATGAAACACCGAAAGGATTGAGAGCATCCTGAGTTGATACAAGAAGTGAAGAGGACGTTTCCAGGCCAGCCTGAAGATCATCAATCGCCTCTTTTGCCTGTTGCAGTTGGCCTTTTGCCTGCTGAGCTTTAGCCGAAACATCAGATGACACACCTTGAAGCTGAGTGATACTTTCCTGTATATCACGAAGCGAATCATCCACTTCTGAAAGCTTTCCCACAACACCTGATTGTGCCGTATCAAGCGCTCCATCAGTTTGCTTAAGAATCGTATCAAAGCGCGTCGCTAACGTTTCACTCACAACAGAAACAAACGTGTCATTGATGGTTTGATCAAGTGAGTTAGCGCCACTATCGGTAACCTTAGTCGAAACTCCCCCTGATTTTTCATTGACATAGTAATAAAGTGTCGGCTGTTTAAAATCACCTGTTATCAAAGTAAGCGTATTAGCAGAAAAATCCGAAGGAATGATAAACGCTGCATAGGCTTTTCCTGAACGCACTTCACTAAGCGCTTCATCACGGTCGGTAAATACCCAGCCTAGTTGCGAATTGCGAGAAAGCTCATCAACAATCTCATCACCCATATTGATTGAACCCACAAGATCTGTGTAAGAACCATCATCTTCATTAACCACGCAAACACGCATATTGCCCGTATTGTCATACGGATTCCAGAAACCGGCAACATTAAACCAGGTATATAAAGAAGGCAAGAACACCAAAAAAGCAACGACAACCAGAGCAGCAGGAGCATGAAAAAGCCGTTTAAAATCTCTTTTAAGAAGAAGCAAAACATTGCTCACGGCGTATTCCTCCCTTCCGCACCTGTTTGCAATCTGCTACTTATAGAATCCAACAATATCGCATTCACCTTAACGAGAGAAGCATAGCGTGTCAAAGTAAATACACACTTGTTGCATAACTGTAAAACCTCCTTGTGTTCGCTGCTTCACAAAACATCAACTTCTCTCTTTAACTATTTCACACACCCCTCAGAAAACGCTAAGATAGTATGTCCAAAATTTTCACAATGAAAGGACGTCGCATGGCTGAAATTACTAATCAACCTGACAACGGCTCAGCAACTGACCCTATTTTCGTCGCTGAGCAAAACCACCTTTCGAAAACGTATGAAACGCTTCTCTCAATGGAAGATGCCCTTGTAGCTCGCATGAAAAAAACTGCTGCAACTGCCGAAGACTACAAGCGAACAATGGCAGATGAAGCGACTTCGAACTTCGCCAGCGAAGGTGAAGCGCAAGAAACCTATATCGAATACGCAAATTTGAACAGCGTTATTGATGCACTGAATCAGTCACAGCAGGTTGACGCAGAAAAGCTTTCCCATATTGAGCTGCTCAAACCGCAACCTTACTTTGCAAAAGTCGTTCTTCAGTTCAAACCAGGCGCCAAACCAAAAGAAATCTATATTGGAAACGCTGGTATCTCTGACGATTCATACCATCGCCTTATTGTTGATTGGAGGTCCCCCGTTGCTGAGGTGTACTACAACCAATCAAACGGTTCGACCTCATATAAAGCCAATGGCCGTACCATAACATGTGATCTTAAATTACGTCGACAGTTCGATCTTACCGAAGATACGCTTCATGCCTACTTCGACACAACAGTAGCTATCCAAGACGAGCTACTCCTCCGTTCTTTGTCTCAACAACGCACCTCTCATATGAGTGCCATTACCACCACTATCCAAAAAGAACAAAACGAAGTTATCCGCCATGAAGATGTACCTGCACTTCTGGTTAACGGAATTGCGGGCAGTGGTAAAACATCTGTTTTGCTTCAGCGCATCGCTTATCTGTTCTATCAAAACCGAGAAAATCTCAATCCAGAGCAGGTATACCTTATTACCCCTAACCCAGTCTTTAGAAGCTATATCGATAACGTATTGCCAGATATGGGCGAAAAAAATCCTCATATTCTCACCTGGAGTGAATTCGCCGAAGAGCTGGTGCCTGAAGGACGAGTCTTTGATCACTTCCACACCTCACTCGATGTTTTAAAACGTATTGATGAAGCAATGAATGATTTGCAGTTCACCGAAAGAGACTTTCGTGATATTACCCTGCAGGGAGTAACCCTCATTTCTGCAAATCAAATCAATAAAATTGCCTCACGATACAAAAACGTACCTGCTGGCCCTCGTCTTATTACCCTTATTCGTGAGGAATTGGAAGATCGCTTTGAAAGCCGTTTAGGGCAGATGTCAAGCGTAACCCAGTTCCAAGATGAAGTAAGTGCACTGAGTTACAACCAGCAGCTTGCTCTCTTTGGCGAACCTGCCTTAATGGATACCGAAGAACAGGCAAAAAGCTATACTTTGACCTATCTCAATTACCGATTCGGTGAAGCGAGGAATACCATTCGCCTCAATCATTGGGTACGCGTTGACCGTATAGCAAAGCGACTTTTATCGATTGAAAATCTGTCCTTCTTGGAATGGCTCTATATGAAAGTTGCCTGTACCGGACTTTGCAACGACGAAGCTCGCTTTGTCATGACCGATGAAGTGCAAGACTACTCACCAGCTCAGCTTGCAGTCATGGCACGCTATTACCATCGCGCACATTTCTTGCTGTTAGGCGATGAGAACCAAGCTCTCGGCACTCATACGTCTACTTTCAAGGAAGTACGAGAAGTGTTCGAGACCTATCGAGGAAGCCTTGAAGAATGCTTCCTTATGACAAGCTACCGTTCAACACCTGCCATCACAAAACTGTTTGCCCAGCTTGCACAAAACAATACTGGCATGAATATCTCTTCTGTACAGCGCAGTGACAAAGAACCTGAACGTATCATTTGCTCAAATAACGAAGAAGTAAAAACTCATTTGAAAGATTTGCTTCTTGAAAACCATCAGCCTCAAGGCCTCACCGCTATCATAGTTAAAAGCCCTGATGAATTAACTGATATGTGGAACCTTTTGCAGACGATTGTTCCAGCCGATCAGCTCTCTTTCATCACTGATGGAAGCACCCTGCCAGAACATGGAGTACTTCTTATTGATCTTATGCTGGCAAAAGGACTTGAATTCGACAACGTTATCATCCCCGATGCCGATGAGCAAACCTATCCTAAAACCGATTTGGCCCGACGCCAACTCTACACCGCTATCTCACGCGCAACAAATACTGTTTCTCTTATTGCTCAAGGAAATCACACGCCGCTTTTAGCAAAAGAGTAGCCTGGCATCTCGCCTCTTAATTTCTCGTATCAAAACAAAAAAAGAGTGGGTATTACTCACTCTTTTTTTATAGATAGCTTCAGGGCTTATAAGTCCGTTGCCTAAAAGTTCAATTATCAAGCACTCTTATTTTTTGCACTTCAGTACATGATTAGAAAAATGATATAAACGCTAAACCGATGCTCGATGCTAGTACATGGGCAATGCTTAACACCCACACCACCGTAACAACAATGCGAACAACAAGCGGTACTCGCAAGTTCTTACTGGGAATCATAAACATGGCAAGCAGTCCACCCAACGCACCACCTAAATGGCCGCTCACTGAGACGCTTGGCATCAAAAGCGTATAAACGATATTGAGCACAATAATGCCCAACATACCCTTGCTGTACTGCAAGAAAAAAGCCCTGTTTCGCTTCGATAAGAGACCCAACAAGGCAGCAGCGACAAACAGGCCAAAAATACTCGTTGAAGCTCCTGCACTCACGTAATAACTGCCTGTCATCATATCAACCATATAGCACAAGGCATTGCCTGTAATGCCTGCTACGAAGTAGAGCAGCAAATAATTCCAGCGTCCAAGCATTCGCTCTAACAACACCCCGCAACTATACAGAGCGCCCATGTTGAAAAGAAGATGCATGAAGTCCACATGCAAAAACATAGGAGCAACAAAGCGATACCAATCAACAGGACTTGTTATTGCAGGAGCATAGAGAGCGCCCATATCAAAAAGCACCAGAGTAGGAATTGAGGTGCTGAATCCAGAGCGAATCACCTCAATAAGATAGACAACAACACATATTGCAATAAGAACAAGCGTCACAATGCAGGAACCATATTTTTCCATAAAAGACGGTTCATTGGCCTTCATCATTCGCTTTAATTGCTCATCATCAATTACCTGGCGTGATTCAGCGGCCTTGTAAGAAGACGAAGGAGAAAACTGGTCGACCACCTATGACCTCTTTCAAACAGAGAGACTTTACTTACTGCTTTTAACACCGTTTGCTTTTGCACCGCATAGCAAGGTAGAAACAACCAAACACCTTAACCACATCCTCAAAGATCCCTTTAAAAGAGTCCCTAAGCATTGCAAGGCATGGATTGTCGATTTCACTCGTATTCGCTAGGATACCATCAACTGCGAAATTTACGACACATCCTCTTAAAACATCATAGTACATTGACGTGAATAACTAAGGAGCAGGTACATGGCATCATATCTCACCATTGACGGGCGCGCTCAAGCTGAAATTGAAGAAAAAAAGAGCCGTTTCATTGCCCAACTTTGCCATGTAGAAACCGAAGAAGAAGCGTTGACTTTTCTCGAAGAAATACGACAGAAACATCGTATGGCACGTCATAACGTTTATGCCTATATCCTTCGAGGATCAGGTGCTACCCCTCGCATCCGATATTCAGATGATGGAGAACCACAAAAAACCGCTGGCCTCCCTACCCTTCAAGTGATAGAGCACGCTGGTCTTACTGATCTTATTGTAGTTGTTACCCGCTATTTCGGTGGCACCCTTTTAGGCACAGGAGGTCTTGTTCGCGCTTATACGCAAGCGACACAAGCAGGAATCGAAGCAGCAAAGCAGGTGACCATCTCCCAGTGCATCGATATAACAATTACACTTGCCTATCCCCTTTATGATCAGTTCGTCCATCTTCTCAATAACTTCGAAGCAAAAGTCATTTCCACTCACTACACCGATACCGTAACAGTAGTTGTACGTATGCTTGCAGGAACCGAAGATCCTTTTTATAAAGCTCTAACCGAACTTATGCATGGAAAGGAAATCGTGAGCGCCACAAAACCCTTTGACGCAGCTTTTTAGCGATTATCAACCACTTCAGGATACATATCGTGATGCGATAGGCGCTCCCAGGCAACCTGCTCCCACTTGGTACCTGGACGACCATAATTGCAGTAAGGATCGATTGAAATACCACCACGAGGCGTAAACTTACCCCACACTTCAATGTAGCGAGGATCCATGAGAGCAATAAGGTCTTTCATGATGATATTCATACAATCCTCGTGAAAATCACCGTGATTTCTAAAACTGAACAAATAGAGTTTTAAACTTTTCGATTCCACCATACGAACATCAGGAACATACGAGATGTAGATAGTTGCAAAATCAGGCTGTCCCGTAATAGGGCATAAGCTCGTAAATTCAGGACAATTAAACTTTACAAAGTAATCATTTTCTTGGTGTTTGTTCTCAAACGTCTCCAAGACCTCAGGAGCATAATCATCAGGATAGGCATTGGTATGGGAGCCAAGCAACGTTAAATCAGATACTTCCTCTGAAGTGCGCGAGGTATGGGATGAAACAGAAGTAGAAGTCATAGGTTATTCTCTTTCTTAAAAGAAAAAATGGTTAGCGAAGAAGCGGATCTTTAACACCATTAAGCTCAAAAGCACGGATGCGGTCAATGCAGGTCGCACAAACCCCACAAGGTTTGTCTCCCCCTTCATAGCAAGACCACGTAAGCTCATAGGGCACCTTGAGCTCTAAACCCTTTTTCACGATATCTGCTTTAGACCATTGAACAAAAGGTGCCTCTATATGAAGCTCTCCTCCCGTACCTTGAACTATAGCCTCATTCATCGCCGCAACAAATTCAGGGGAACAATCAGGATAAGCATTGCCTGCCCAGTCGTCATGATGCGCGCCATAATACAACACCGAACACTCAAGAGAAAGCGCCATCGATGCTGCGCTTGAAAGAAATAGGCCATTTCTAAACGGCACATAGGTACTCACTAACGCATTGGGAGAATCTTTGAGCTGTTGGGCATAACTTTCTTTCGGAATTTCTACCTCGGAGTGCGCAAGAAGCGAGCACGAACTGTCAGCAAATATTTTTGCCAAATCTAAAAACCGCTGCTCAACGTCATAGTAGCGAGCGACTTCACGAGCTGCCTGCAATTCCTTTTCGTGACGTTGTCCATATGAGATGCTCAAAGCATACACATTTTCATTTCCGTATTTTTCTACCGCCATAGCAAGCAGCGTAGTTGAATCTACTCCGCCTGAGCAAAGCACCAGTGCACGCACGCGTTATACTCCTTTATCCACATGAGGCCAAATTATTTTATGAAGCTGTAGCTGAAGTCTTACCGTCGATAAGGTATGAGCCTGCATAAATGCGACGATATCGGCCGGATCTATAGAGCCTGCTACGGGACTAAAAAATACCTCACTTTTTGATGATAATTCATAGGTCTGAATTTCGTTAAGTGCAACTTCAAGATCCTGTTTATTTGCAACAACAAATTTGACCGCATCCTGCATGGTCAACAGAGCATAATTACTTGTTAGCATTTCGTCGAACATTCCACTGGCGGGAAGTTTGCAATCAACGGTAAATGCAATGGTGGTAGGAATACGTAATTGAGCAGTCAAGGAACGACGCAAAGCATCAAGAGAAGCTAAATCAAGTGATCCGTTTGTCTCAATTTCAATGACTCGTTTCTGTTTGACTGCCTCCTGTGTATCGTATTGAGAAACACCCCACGTATCACAAAGAGCAAGTCCCTCTATAAGATCGCCAAGCAAAGGTTGCAGCACGGGCTCTCCCCCAGTGAGAGTGACGCACGAAACACCACTCTCACTAACCCAGGAGACCAAATCTGACACGGTAAGATTTTCGCGAGGACAATCTTTGACATTAGCCCATTGGGTATCACACCACGAACAGGCTAAATTACATCCCGCCATTCGAATAAACGCAGCAAGTCTTCCCGCTCTCAAACCTTCACCATTAATTGAAACAAAACGTTCCACAACCGGCAGCGTAGCACCAAACGTTTGCACCGTTACTCCCCGCAATACACAGCGCAATTATTGGGAGTCTCGTAAACTTCTATCTCGTAGATAGGCAAGCCCGCCTGTGCCATACGGTCGTAAAAATAACGCGCAAGATTTTCTGCAGTTGTACGAAACGGCATAACAGTAAGAACGAATCCCTCTTTTTCAAGACACGAGAAAGTTTCCTCACTAAGAGATCCTTCTTCGACAATAAAAGAATGATCCAACTCTTCAGTTAACCTACGAAGAGCCTGTTTGAACTCACCGAAGTCAATCACCATATCTTTATGGGTGCCTTCCTTGCACAGCTCTTCCTGCGCAAGGTATGCCACTACACGCCAACGATGACCATGGAGATTTTCGCATTTGCCATGGTAATCAGTTAAAAAATGAGCCGCGTCAAAGCTGCTTTCTGTCTTTAGTTTATACATAGCTTTTGTCAGCCATTACCCTTTCAATTCTCTCTACGCCTTCCTTTGTGGCATCGGCATCACCAAACGCGGAAAGACGAATATATCCTTCTCCGGAAGGACCAAAGCCTGCACCAGGCGTCGTAATGACCTGAGCTTGTTCTAACAAAATGTTAAACAAATCCCAAGACCCCATGCCTTCAGGTGTTTTGCACCATACATAAGGGCTGTTAACCGCGCCAAACACCTTGAAGCCCGCTCGTTCAAGTCCTTCCTTAATGACTCGAGCATTAGCGCGATAGTATGCAATAGTTTCGTCAATCTGTCGAGCACCTTCTGGAGTATAAATTGCTGCGGCACCACGCTGGATAATATAGGACGCACCGTTGAATTTAGTAGTCTGGCGACGATTCCAAAGCGCATTGAGGCTTTGTCCATCACGCTCAAGAGCCTTAGGAACAACGGTATATCCACAACGAGCACCGGTAAACCCTGCCGTTTTTGAGAAGGAGCGGAACTCGATAGCGCAGGTTTTAGCACCAGGTATTTCATAAATCGAATGAGGAATATCTTCTTCAGTGATAAAACGCTCATAGGCAGCATCAAACATGATGAGGGCATCGTGCTGGTTTGCATAATCTACCCAAACCTTTAGCTGCTCTTTCGTTAAAACTGTTCCTGTAGGGTTGTTTGGACTGCACAAATAGATAACATCCACCGGTTTTTCAGGAAGTGCAGGAACAAAATTATTTTCTGCGGTAGTTGGCATGTAATAAATATTGGTCCAGCCTTGAGAAGCCTCGTCATATTCACCAGCACGCCCGGCCATCGCATTCGTATCAACATAGACAGGATAGACCGGATCACAAACCGCAACCACATTATCAACGGAAAGAATGTCTCCAATATTGCCGCAATCCGATTTTGCACCATCGGAGACAAAAATTTCATCATCCTCTATCGAAACGCCACGCGCCCTAAAATCATTTTCGGCAATAGCGTTTCTCAAAAAATCATAGCCCTGCTCTGGACCATACCCGTGAAACGTCTCGATATGTGCCATATCATCAACCGCTTTATGCATAGCTTCAATAACAGCGGGAACCAAAGGTCGCGTTACATCACCGATTCCCATTTTGATCAACTTGGCATCAGGGTGTTTTTCTAAATACGCTTGTGTTTTGTGAGCGATATCAGAAAACAAGTAACTACCAGGCAATTTAGCATAATTCTCGTTTACGTGAGCCACGTTAAACCTCCTTGTAATGCCCTTTTTTCAGGGCAATTACTATCTTGTTATAATCACAAACCACAATGACATAACTTTGTAACAAGAGCGTAAACTACAGGTCAATAATATTATTGCCTGTTACGGCAACGTTCACCACTGCCTTGAGCGCAAGTTCTCCTTCAGGACGACGAATTTCAACTTCTGCCACCACCATACGTCTTCCCGATTTTAAAACCGTACCGATAACGTCAATATATTCATCACTCACCTGAACGGGACGAAGATAGTTTGCCGTCAAAGATAAGGTAGCGTTTTCGCGACCAAGCGTATCGACCGCGCCTGTTCCTGCAATATCTACCAAAGCAAGAAGGAATCCACCATGAACCGTACCAATGTTATTGCCGCAATCAGGACCAGGATACGCCCTTAGCACAAAACGTCCCTCTTGCACTTCATGCAACTCGCAGCGGTCAAACCCACGAATATCAACAACATCATCTTGGCAGTAAGAAAGGATTTTTGGATGAAGCATGTTTGCTCCTTCCCCGCAACAGCAATGTCATAAAACCATGATACCGTATAACATACCAATCAACTTTCGAAAGGACTTCATGAGAGCACTAATCCAACGAGTAAGCAAAGCTTGTGTTTCAGCTAAAGACTGTCAACCACAAGATATTTCTCAAGGCCTTGTCATTTTTTTAGGCATTGGACCTGACGACTCCACCGCTACCGCCGAAAAACTTATGACAAAGATATCGAAATTACGCATCTTTGAAGATGAAGAGGGTAAAACCAACCGTTCTCTCCAAGATATCCAAGGGAGTATCCTTCTTGTTTCACAGTTCACCTTGTATGCTGATTGTCGTAAAGGAAATCGCCCTTCATTTACCAGGGCAGCTAAACCCGAACAAGCCCAAAAGCTTTACGCCTTCTGTAAAACTTTTATTGAACAGTTAGGTATTCCCGTTAAAACAGGATGGTTCGGTGCAACAATGAGCGTAGAATTAATAAACGATGGGCCTTTTACCATCTGGCTCGATTCAGACGAGCTTTAAACAAAATCTCAGACAAACCACCTTTTAAGCTTGTGCAGTCACACGTAATCAGGAGGAATCATTTATGAGCAATTTTGATGACATTGTTTCAGTTGGCGTCTATGACACAGAAACTAACCTATTTGAAGGACAGTTTCCTATTCCTGAAGGTATAACTTACAATTCGTATGTAATCTGCGATGAAAAAATTGCGGTTATGGATTCAGTTGATGTGCGTTTTGCTGATCAGTGGCTTTCTCATCTTGAAGATGCTCTGCAAGGAAAGATACCTGATTATCTTGTTATACAGCATATGGAACCTGATCATTCAGGCAGCATTGATCGCTTTATGCAGGCCTTTCCTACAGCGACATTAGTAGGCAATGCTAAAACCTTTACCATGATGGACAATTTCTTTGGAACAGATAACCAAAGTAATCGTCTTATCGTGAAAAACGGTGACGAATTGCCTTTAGGTGCCCATACCCTTACCTTTGTGTTTGCCCCTATGGTTCATTGGCCTGAAGTCATGATGACCTACGACAACACTTCAAAAGTTCTCTTTAGCGCCGATGCTTTCGGTACATTTGGCACTGCTGAACTTGATGATGCTTGGATCAATGAAGCACGTCGTTATTACTTTGGCATCGTAGCACCTTACGGAAAACAGGTACAAGCACTCTTTAAGAAGCTTGCCGCCTATGACGTAGAAGCACTCTATCCTCTTCATGGTCCTGTTTTGCAAGGAGATATCGAGCCCTATAAAAATGCTTACCGAACTTGGTCAAGCTATGAAGCAGAAGCCGACGGTGTAACGCTTGTATACTCATCGGTCTATGGTCACACAAAACAAGCGGTGGAAAAACTGGCGCAGATGATACAGGAGTACAACGTGCCCGTTGCTCTGTTTGATCTATCAACCTGTGTTGAATCCGAAGCAATTGCTTCTGCATTTCGCTATAACAACCTAGTGTGCGCTTCTCTTACCTACAATGGATCAGTGTTCCCCGCAATGAAAACATTTCTAGAAGCACTCGCAGAAAAGAAATATCAAAACCGCAAAATTGCTTTCATCCAAAATGGTTCATGGGCACCTATGGCCACCAAAGCAATGAAAGCAATCCTTGAAGAATGCAAAGACCTCACATTTGTCGAGCCCGAGGTAACCATAACCGGCTCCTTAAACGATGAAGCAAACGAACAGCTCGCCAAGCTCTCAGAAGCCCTTATCGCATAAGATCAAGGTCCCCCTTACCAATCAAGAGAAACGATCATCGTATGAATAAACCATCCGCAAAGACTAACCGCACCCAATGGATTGTGCGAATAGTCTTTGCGATGGTTTTTTTACTCAATCTTCAATGCGCACTGCAGTTTATTATTGTTCCGCAAGATTTTATAGCTGCCTACGAACTAGACGGCCCATCAGGAAAAATTGCGCTTCAAGGACTTGGCATTGCCTTTTTGATGTGGAATGCAACGTATCCCTTTTTTCTCGCTAATCCTGCAAAGTTTTCCGTTGTAGGAATTATTATCCTTGTTCAACAAGCCATTGGCTTAATAGGTGAAAGTGTTCTGATGCTTATGCTGCCAGCAGGGCATACACTGCTGAGCGCAAGCATTCTACGTTTTATTTGCTTTGATGGAATAGGGCTTATTGCGATGAGCATAGCCTTTGCGTATCTTAGTCGCACCCTTGCCTCATCGTAAAAACAGGCCCTTTGCCCTCATCTTTGGCAGTAGTATTACAGGGTTATTTTTGTGCCTTCTTATGGTAGGCAATCCAGTAAGCCATACCAACAAATAGGGCACCTCCGACGATGTTTCCTGGTACCGTAGCACTCCAATTCCACAAAGCACCACCCCATGTCAAAACAGAAGGATCAATACCAGCAGGAACAATACCAACTGAACTGAGCAAAATACCCATTGGCAAGAAAAACATGTTAGCAACGCAGTGTTCAAATCCACAAGCAACAAACGCTGCAATAGGAAGCAAAATTCCAAGCATCTTGTCTGCAACCGTCTTTCCTGCATAACCAATCCATACCGCAAGGCAAACCAGGAAGTTACACATAATTCCCTTGGCGAACAAGGTAAGCCAATCAGGTGTCATCTTGCCCGAAGCAACGCTAACCATAGTTTGCCCAACAATGCCGCCATTCATGGTATGCATTCCAGACAGATACACCAAACCGACAATAATAAGCGCACCTACAAAATTACCGACAAATACGACAACCCAATTCTTTATCACAGAGCCCCAAGTAATTTTCTTACTAGCAGCACTCATAACAATCATCGTATTGCCCGTGAATAATTCGGCACCACAAACGATTACAAGTAACAATCCCAAAGAAAATAAGGCACCGCCCAAAACACGCTGAACAGCGAAAGGTAAATCAGGATCACCTGATACCAGCAGGAAAAACATTGCACCCATTGCAATGAAAGCACCAGCCATGATGGAGAGCATGAACGATTGTCTAAAACTCATTGATGTTTTAGTAACACCTAAACCTTCTGCTTTTGCTTCTATTTCCGCTGGAGCGAGCGCATCGCTTTTTGGTAGGTTTGACAAAACATCCTTGAGTTCATCTACTGACATACTGTCACCTGTCCTTTTTAAGCCTTGGGCATATACCTTTTACAGACGAACCATAACACACAACACCTAGTATGTTTTGATAATGCATGCCCAGTGGTTGTGGATAGTATTCTTGTGGCATAAACGCTCTGTGCTACAGGTCAACATGTTCTTTTAAAAAGAAATCTATGTATTTCTTAAAACTTAGCGATAAACAGGTACTTCTCGTTTTGGCAAATGATTAGACTATCAAATAGTTTGTTCGTCTAATCATTCAAGGTGAGGAGAGCTTTTGCAAAACGCTCGAACTTCGGGACGAGGTCAAGTCAATAGACATACTCACCCTAAGCGATCACTTTGGAAACGTTTCTATGTTTCACTGCTTTTATTGCTTTTACCTGTCTTGCTCAAGTTGTTTCGATTCTCAAAAAAAGTTCGCCAAGAGGGATCTTTTATAGGTGAAGGCTTTGTTTTGCGTCTTACTATTTCCGGTTTTGCCCGCCAATGCTACCTTCTCCACACTCACAATACCTGGAAGCATTCATCACAAACAGCCAAACCAACCCTTACAATTTCCTTTCGCGATTTAGACTATGCCTATGACATATTTTCTGGTGCTCTAACCCTAAAAGAAGGGTTGTCGGCCCGTCTATTTACCACTCACGGTCCCAATGATAAAGGTGTTGCTGTTACCTATCTTTTTACCGTAATTCTTAAAACCTTTTTCTTCTGGCGAAAAGCATATCGGAGGTCTTAAATGAATGCATTCGAGTTTCACTGCCCCACAAAAATTATCTGCGGGAAAAACGCTCTTCATAAACTGCCTGTCAAAATGGCTGATAGAAAAGTAACTAAGCCACTTATCGTAACGGATAAAAACCTCGTAGCGCTTGGTATTGCCGAGCATGTTTTTGCTCCTCTTAAAGAAGCAGACATCCCTTATGTTGTCTACGATCAAGTTCCTCCCGATTCATCCCTTACTGTCGTAAACGAAGTTGCAGAACTTTATCGCACACAGGGATGTGACGGATGGATTGCACTAGGTGGTGGATCGGCTATCGATACCGCCAAGGGTGCCGCGGCAGCTGTTTCGGTAGGAGAAAAAGATTTCACCGAGTTACAAGGCTCAGAAATTCTCCAGGATGATCTTGATACCCTAATCGCAATTCCCACCACTGCAGGAACAGGTTCTGAAGTTACCCTTGTTGCGGTTGTGGCAGATACCCAGCACCACGCAAAGCTCAGCTATACTTCGTATCGCCTTGTGCCTCATTTAGCATTCTTGGATCCCCAACTTACCGCTTCTCTTCCTCCTAAGCTTACCGCCACAACCGGCATCGATGCTCTCACCCATGCCATTGAAGCCTTTACTTCTATTCAGAAAAATCCTATTAGCGATGCGCTTGCCCTACAAGCTATTCGATTGATTAGCGAAAATTTAGCGCACTCATGCGCAGAACCCGACGATTTAGATGCACGCACTAATTTAGCGCTGGGAAGCCTTCTTGCCGGCGCGTCGTTTTCCAATGCCATGGTGGGTATCGTGCATGCCATAGGTCATTCTTTGGGCGGATTATGTCATATTCCTCACGGTCAAGCGATGATGCTTCTCTTGCCTCATTGCGTCCACTTCAATCGAAGCCACGGCTATCACAAGGGACTCTATGGACAGCTTCTTCCCTCGCTGCGCCCTGACTTAGACACCGCACGTCTTTCATCAGAGGAAAAAGATGCCCTCTTCGAAACCGAACTTTTCACGATGAATGATTTCTATCATCGTGAATATGGTGTACCTACTCAACTAAGAGAACTACGCGTAACAAAAGACCAACTTCCTCAAGTAGCAAAACAGGCACGCTATGATGGCGCCGCACTCTACAACAAACAAGAAATAACCGAAAAAGTCGCCCTTGAGATTTTGGAGGCAACATTTTAATGGACACTACAGCAACTACTAATTCCGCTCAAAGCAAATCACAGCACCACTATACGTGTGCCAACGACGTTCAGGTGGCCGTTGATTCAATGCATACCTGGTTCGAGAGCGGTAAAACACTTCCTCTTCATTACCGTCGCTCTGCTTTACAGTCCCTTCGTTTGTATCTTAAAAAGCACGAGGATGAAGTCCTTGAAGCTCTCCATGAAGATTTGGGGAAAGCACCCTTTGAAGGTTTTGCTACCGAATTAGGCATTGTCTACGATGAAATTCATCTTTGCTTACGTAAGCTCTACGCTTGGGCAAAGCCCAAACACGTTGCAACTCCCCTTGCGCATTTCCCCTCATCATCTAAAGTTTATCCTGCACCTTATGGTGTTGTTGCGGTGCTTTCACCTTGGAATTATCCTCTCCAGCTTGCGCTTGTTCCGGTAATTGGTGCCCTTTGCGCAGGTAACTGTGTCGTCTTAAAGCCATCTCATACCTCCCCTGCTACCAGTGCCTTTTTACAAAAGCTTTGTGACGAGGTCTTCGACGATAATTTGGTTCGCTGTCTTCCAAGTGGTGGACAGATGAATGAGTGGATTCTTGAAACCAAATTCGACAAGATCTTTTTCACGGGCAGCCCTCGTGTAGGACGTCAAATTATGCATGCGGCAGCAAATAATCTCACTGATGTTACCTTGGAATTAGGTGGAAAAAGTCCTTGCATTATCGCCGAGGATGCCAACATAAAGCGAGCAGCCCAGCGTATTGCATGGGGCAAATGTATTAATTCTGGACAGACCTGTGTTGCTCCTGATTATTTTCTTGTACATGAAAACGTCGTTGATGCCTTTATCGCCGAACTTGAAACATGGCTTCACGCCTATTACGGCAAAAACATACTGGAATGTGATGAGTATCCTCACATGATCAATGAACACCACTTTGATCGCGTTTGCAATCTCATTGATACTCACAGCGAGCAAGTCAGCATTGCCTTTGGTGGCGGACGTGATCGCGAAACACTGCGAATCGAACCTACCGTAATGAGAGGGGTTAGCCTTGATGATCCGGTAATGGGCGAAGAAATATTCGGTCCGCTTTTGCCTATTATCACCTGGAAAACCTTCGATGAAGCTCTCGATGTAATTCGAAGCTTCCCTGAACCTCTTGCGTGTTATGTATTTTCAACGAGCAAAGTTTTTCAAGAACAAGTAATTGCCGCTGTTCCCTTTGGCGGTGCCACCATCAACGATGTTGTTATCCATCTTGCCAACAACCATATGGGCTTCGGCGGCTTTGGCGAATCAGGAATGGGCTCTTATCACGGAAAGGCAGGATTTGATTGTTTTACGCACTACAAATCAACCTTGAAGAAGTCAAACATTCTCGAAATGCCTGTTCGCAATCCTCCCTTCAACAAAACTAAAATGAAGATCGTAAAGCTTCTTATGCGATAACAGCAGACATTACAAACATAAATAAACTGACTTATGAAAAATGGATACTTAATCTAAAATATACATGCTGATACTTGCGAAGAAGTCCTTTACTTCCTATAATTCTTATTTTGTGTAAGCATATAAAACGTGTACGAAGATAAGGAAATACGTTGTCTATTATTGCGATTATATTTACCGTCCTTTTGGTAATTTCTGGTATTGGTCTGGTAATTTTTGTTTTGCTTCATTCCGGCAAAGGAACCGGTTTGAGCGATATGATTGCTGCTCAGGTTTACAACAACCAAACAGGTTCTGGCACGGTTGAGAAAAATCTGGATCGAATTACCATTATCTTGGCAGCTGTTTTCTTGATTTCTCTCATTGTTTTGATGATTGTTTATCCTCAAGGAACGATTGGCTAAATTTCTTAAAAAAAGTTCTTGCAACTCTCTCTTGTTCTGGTAATATATTTCTCGCTGCAAGAGAGCAGCCCTTAAGCCAATAGCTTAAGTTAACGTCAGAGTGGTGGAACGGCAGACACGCTAGCTTGAGGTGCTAGTGCCTAACTATACGGGCGTGCGGGTTCAAATCCCGCCTCTGACACCAGTAAAATTTCGGCAGCTACCCTGTAGCTGCTTTTTTTATGTTCATAAAGTGCCCTATGGCTCTTTTAAAAAGAAATAAGTCCTTACCTTTCAAACCTTCCCTAAACAGTTACACAGGAATAGTTTCGGTAATTTCAAAGGTGTACTGATCAATACCACGTTTGAACGTAATACGCCCACTGTATTCAAAGATGTCGTAGGAAAAGCTTGTTTGAAGATAGCGTTGTGATACGATTCCCTTCTTTTTATTGAGAAGAAAAGGGAAATAAAATAAAGCGCCGTATTTTCCAGGATATCTTTGTTCTGACTCCCAAACTTCCAATATCCCTACCGTTCCAACGAGATGCTGACGTTTTGATCCATGCGGAACTTCTTGGAGTATCGCAAATCTACCACTTTTGCATAGCTTTGCCACGTGTAAGTACCCACCCTTTCTAAAATACTTCAGCATTCTCGATGTTACTAAAAGCGCTGTTCTTAGCTGATTGATCGTTTTAGTAAGTTGATTGCAACTACCATATCATGCTTTTATTACTTAGCAAGACTAATTATTATCCCCTAGCGTAAGGCTCTACAGGGTTTCAAGACCAGCAGCTACACGCAAACCGACTTCTCACCCCATAAATAAAGGGAAGAACAAGCTTCCCTTTATTATTACCTCGTATGAATTAACATATCTTAAAAAGACATCTGAGTGTTATAAAACTAGTTCAAAAGTTTTTCGCTTAAGAGTCTAGTTTGAAGCAGCATGAGCAGCTTCAATAAGCTGACGGAACGAATCCGATTGCAAAGAAGCGCCCCCAATCAAGCCACCATCGATATCGGGCTGAGCCAAAAGAGACTCTACATTGCCCACATTCATGGAGCCACCGTACAAAATGCGGCACTGCTCTGCAACACCTTGGCCAAACATATCAGTAATTGTATTGCGCAGCGCTGCACAAACTTCTTCTGCTTGTTCGGGAGTAGCGGTACGGCCCGTACCGATCGCCCAAATAGGCTCATAGGCTAATACAACATCCTTCATGTCGGTCTCATCAAGACCTGCAAGTGCAGCACGCAGCTGAGCTACGACAAACCCTAAGTAATCTCCCGAATCTCGCATAGAAAGAGATTCACCAACGCAAATAATAGGTGCAATGCCTGCCTCGATTAATGCTTTTACTTTCATATTCACAGAAGTATCTGTTTCGTTAAACATCTCTCGGCGTTCAGAGTGGCCCACGATGCAGTATTCGCAGCCCGCTTCTTTGATCATCGGAATAGAGATCTCTCCGGTAAATGCGCCCGATTCCTCCCAATGGACATTCTGCGCACCTACTGCAATGTTGGTCTTGTCAAAGTCGATGACGGTATAGACCGACTTGATATCAATGGCTGGAGGGCAAATAACAATATCAACATTTTCCCATGTGCGATTATATTGATTGCAAAGCTGCTGAGTTAAAACGATCGCTTCAGAAATCGTTTTATTCATTTTCCAGTTGCCCGCCATTACATATTTGCGCATAGCTTCCCCCTATGAAAAATCTTCCACTGCGTTATGCTGAGACTCTTGTCGCCAAGATAATAAATTGTTTAGCGCATCGTTCTCAAGACAACAATTCTCTTCGTTCAGAAAACTATTTTAGTGCTTCAACACCAGGGAGCGCCTCTCCTTGGACTAATTCCATAGAAGCGCCTCCTCCTGTCGAAATAAAAGTCATCTGATCAGCTAAATCAAATTTATTGACAGCAGCAACGCTATCACCACCACCGATGATAGTATCAGCTTCCTTGTTTGCTGCTACCGCAAGAGCAACACCCTTGGTGCCAGCCTCAAAAGATGACATCTCAAATACACCCATAGGACCATTCCAGAAGACAGTTTTTGCATGCGAAATCGCCTCTGCGTAAGACTCAGTGGTCTTAGGGCCAATATCAAGACCCATCATGTCATCAGGAATAGCTTCTACCCCACAAACAAGGGTTTTCGCATCGTTAGCAAAAGCGTCAGCGCATACAACATCACTTGGAAGAAGAATAGATACTCCCTTATCTTCAGCTTTTTTAAGCATGTCCTTAGCGCGCTCTACCCAATCCTGTTCCATCAAGGAAGTTCCAACGCTATAGCCTTGCGCCACTAAAAACGTAAAGCACATTCCTCCACCAATAATGAGCGTGTCACATTTGTCTATCAGCGCATCGATCACAGCAACTTTATCTGAAACCTTTGATCCACCGAGAATCGCAACAAAAGGATGATTTGGGTTATCCAACATAGACGTGAGAGTATTTACCTCTTTTTCCATAAGCATGCCCGCGTAAGCAGGTAAGTAAGAAGCAACCCCTGCCGTAGAAGCATGAGCACGATGAGCGGCACCAAATGCATCATTAACATAGATGTCAGCTAGATCTGCCAGTGCTTGAGCAAATTCAGGATCATTCTTTTTCTCTCGTTTATCAAAACGAAGATTCTCTAACAGCGCTACATCGCCGTCTTTTAAGGATGCAACCACTTCTTTTGCAGAATCGCCAATAGTGTCTTGAGCAAACGCAACTGGCTTGCCTAATACCTTTGAAAGATATTGGGCAACCGGTTTTAATGAAAATTCTTCTTGGTAACCAACGCCATCGGGGCGTCCTAAATGACTACAAAGAATCACTTTTGCGCCGTGGTCCATTAAATAGGTAATTGTTGGCAGTGCTGCGCGGATACGTGTATCATCACTTACTTCCCCATCAGCCAGAGGAACATTAAAATCTACGCGACACAATACTCGTTTTCCTGATACTTCAGCATCAGCAAGTGTTTTAACTGCACCCATCTCTCGTGCCTTTCTCCTTTATCAGCGGTTTCGCATCACACGCACCGCCACATTCCTCGAACATAAAAGAGAGCCCCATACTTGAGGCTCTCTTATGTAACTGTTTACTTCGAACGTGCTTCCTTACAAAGATTACAACATAATTTTTGCAAGATCTTTGACGCGGTTTGAATAACCCCATTCGTTGTCGTACCACGATACGCACTTAACAAGATTACCCTTACCGCCCAAAACCATAGTGAGCTTGCTATCGAACAAAGAAGAATGAGAATCTCCTACGATATCTGCTGATACAATAGGATCCTCAACATAACCAAGGATTCCCTTAAGAGGGCCTTCAGCTGCTTTCTTGATAGCCTCGTTAACTTCCTCAACGGTAACCTCTCGCTCAAGTTCAACCGTCAAGTCAACCATAGAACCATCAGGAGTAGGAACACGAGTTGCAAAGCCGTCAAGCTTGCCTTTCAATTCAGGCAAAACCAACGATACGGCACGAGCAGCACCCGTAGTCGTAGGGATCATAGAGAGATTAGCAGCACGCGCACGACGCAAATCCTTATGAGATTGGTCGAGAACCTTCTGATCGTTGGTGTAAGAATGGATAGTATTCATAAAACCACGCTTAATACCAAAGCTATCCATTAAAACCTTTGCAAAAGGAGCAAGGCAGTTTGTTGTACATGAAGCATTAGAAACAATGTGGTGCTTTGCAGGATCATACTGATCGTCATTTACACCCATAACGATCGTAATATCTTCATTTTTAGCAGGAGCCGTGATGAGAACCTTCTTTGCACCAGCATCAATATGAGCATGTGCAACATTCGCATCGGTAAAGAAGCCAGTTGATTCAATAACCAGCTCAACTCCCAAATCGCCCCAAGGTAAATTAGCAGGGTCGCGGTCAGATAGCACCTTAACCGTTCTGCCATCTACCACAATAGAATCACCCTCAACTTTTACTTCATCATACACACGACCATGAATTGAGTCGTACTTGAGCAGATGAGCTGCTGCAGTGATGCTGCCAGGATCGTTAATAGCGACGATATCGAACGCTGGATCTTTTTCCATTGCTCGAAAAACAAGTCGGCCAATGCGGCCAAAGCCGTTGATACCAACCTTGGTTGCCATGGGGCTCCCCTTTCAGATGTGTTATAGATCAGTGCGTCATGTAAACGCACAAACGAAACATGACTTCCTCATTCTAACATGCAAAAGAAATTGACAATGCATATCGATCAACTTTGTATGTGTACGGTGTTTAAAATGAAACAAACTATACAATTTTTTGATTGTTCACTGCTTTTTCGGCTTGCCCGAAACTTCACGAGCCATCTGCTCAATTCGGCGAACACGATGATAGATCGCAGATTTTGAAAGCGGTGGATTGGCTTTCTGGCCCAATTCTTTAAGCGTTGCTTCTGGATAGCGAACGCGAAGTTGAATATATTCCTGCAAGCCGCGTGGAAGAGATTTTATATCCCTGTGATCAAGCAACGTCCTAATAGCGGCCACCTGTTCAACAGAGGCCTCTGCAGTTTTAGCCTGGTTGGCAATTTCAGCATTGACGCGACGATTTACCTCATTGCGAACACTTTTTATTACACGCTCATTTTCCATCTTGAGCGCACTTTGATGGGCACCAACAAAAGCCAAAAATGACGAAATAGCTGCACCACTTTTCAAATATACGGTATAGCTATTGCGACGCTCAACAATCTTTGCATGGATGTCTTTCGTTGCCAGTAAATCAACAATATCGTTTGCCATTGTTTGCGATTCTACCGTCAGTTCAAAATGAAAATCGCCTCGAGGATTTGAAATAAAGCCACTGCCCAGAAAAACCCCTCGTAAATAGGCAGAAGCGCAACATGATTTTTGGACAAGCTTCGGATCAATTCCGCGCATAAGACCCTCTTTGCCAATGATGCCTAAATCCAAAAGCGCTTCAGCTAAACGAGGCTGAGTGGGAACCTCGATAAGCCAGTTCGGAGTTTTATGAAGAACGCTTCTGCGCATAGTCAAATCGGTCTTTAGCGCATAGCGAGCATGAAGAGTACGGATGATAAAGCGTGCTACCTGGGGCACGTCGGTAGATATTTCCAAACGAAATTTCCCCGGTCCATTAAAAAAGATGGACCCCTCTATTCTGATCAGAGCAGCAAGTGTTGCCGCATCACAATGAGAGCAGGTAGGCTCTACGCGAGATAATTCCTCTTTTACCTCTGCGGTGAACGACAAAGCTTAAACACCCCCATAAAAGCATCCGCTAATGCAGCGGGATCATGCCATGTTGGACGAAGCGGATCTTTCATATCGCGCAGAAGAACAACAGGTCCTTGTGCTTGAATAGCCTCAATATCTTCCTGAGTGATTTTGACTGACCTAATTTTTGCCTGAGCGGGTAAGTTTTTCCCATCGCGCATTTCACTCATTGCGCGTTCCTGAGAAGCAGAACCTGCAACAGCTTCAAAGGCACCCGTGCTAAAGCGCGATTTCTTTGGCTTACCCGAACTGTGTATTAGGACATAATCAAGCTTGCCACGCATACCATGACGAAGAAGTGCTTCTACATGTTCACGAGCAGAAAGCCCCCACGTTTCACCCTGTTGATCAGCTAAACTGCACACAAATACGCTTCGAGCTTTTGACTGAGCTATAGCATCCACAATGCCTGGAACAAGCAAATTAGGAATAATGGAGGTAAAAAGCGACCCTGGCCCTAACACAATAATATCTGCCTGACGAATAGCACGAATGGCCTCCATGTAAGGAAGGCATTCTTCAGGAGATTCAAGCCAAACTTGTTCAAGGGCAGTTGAAGAATGGGACGCGAGCGCTTGCCCACGTAAAACCCGTCCATCAAGCGTTCGAGCACAAAGCGTAACATTGTTTAGGGTGGAAGGATACACATGTCCTCGAGCACCGAGCAGCTGCCCACAAATTTTTATAGCCTCAGGAAAAGAACCTGTTGCGTTCTCTAGTGCTGAGAGCATCAAATTTCCCAGTGTGTGATTGCGCGCAAAATCAAAACGATACTTAAAGGCTTTCGTAAGAGGATCATCGGGATTAGAAGCAAATGCAGCCAAGCATTTTCTTACATCACCGGGAGGAGTAACGTGAGCTTCTTCACGCAAAATACCGGTTGATCCCCCATCGTCAGCCATTGCGACCACCGCTGAAGTCTGTACTCCTAGCGCTAAAAGGGTTCGAATCGAAACGGGAGCTCCCGTGCCACCACCGATAACAACAGCTTTTAGCTGCGTAGGATCAACGCAATCCTTTCGATGAACTATATGCTCTTTAAGAGAGCCAATGGCTCTAAACGCTTGAGTTGATGAGGGATCAAGCGTAAAGCCGTTTTGTGAACGATCATTTCTTGAAAACGCGCTCATTTCGTTGCCCCTTTGCTCGTATCTGCAAGAGCAATATCGCGATGATAAGCGCGTACGTTATATCCTTGATCTCTTAAAAGCGCGGCAGTTTTTTCAGCCAATACAACACTTCTATGCTGGCCCCCTGTGCAACCCACACCAATAGCCAAATGCTGCTTTCCTTCAGCAACATAACCAGGCATAACGCAGCTCAAAAGATTTTCCCAAGCCTCTAAGAACTTGGTGGTTTCTTCCCGTCCAAGCACGTAGTCGCTTACTGGTTTATCAAGACCGGTAAGCCCACGAAGTTCTGGAATATAAAAAGGATTGGGTAAGAAACGAACATCTATAACGATATCGGCATCAAGAGGGGCACCATGCTTAAAGCCAAAGGAGTACACCACCACATTCATGCCGTCTTTATCAGTTTCTTTTGAGTAGATCGAACGCAACACTTCACGTAACTCACGCGGTTTCATATCGCTGGTATCAATATAGGAATGCGCAACGTCACGAAGTTCCTGGGTTAATTTGCGTTCATAGGCAATCGCCTGCGCAATAGAGCGTGAATTATTCACACATAACGGGTGACGGCGACGTGACGCCTTATAACGCGCAATAAGAACCTCGTCACGGGCATCAAGGAATATGATGCGAAACGTAATGCCTGCTGCCTCTACGTTGGCTAACTCTCCTACAAGCTGTTTGAAATACTCGCGATTTCGCGCATCGCAGACAATAGCAAGCTTGCGGCCAATCTCACTATGACCGGGCAAGCTAGCTAAACTGATCATATTCATAATCAAAGAAGGTGGCAGGTTATCGATGCAAAAATACCCCAAGTCCTCGAAGGTATGCATAGCTTCAGTACGACCTGCGCCACTCATTCCTGTGATAATTACAACATCGGGACCTTGATTGGTCGACACTTCCTGATTGTTTTCGGCCGATTCGGCATGCTGTGTATCTGCCATTGCCACTCCCTCAGTCTTTGACTGGTTCTCACTCTCACGTTATTAAACCAGGCTTATTCCTCTAAAGGTATTACCTCTGTCTACCACTACCAGCACTACGATATCTCATCGCAATACATCCTCATTATCGCGTAAAACACCGTATGCGTAACGCTACTTAGACGAGCTTTTAGCATCCTTTTTACCATTATATTGCCTCAGCACCGCATACACATCTTCAGCAACCTGATTAGGAATAACTCCACTTTGCTTAATTTCCTCTAACGTAGCCGATCTTAACGCACTAAAAGAACCAAAAGCCTTGAGAAGCGCTTTTTTGCGTTTAGGACCCATGCCGACCACTTCATCTAAGATGCTTGTAGTCATAGCTTTGCCACGAAGCTCGCGATGAAACGTAATGGCGAACCGATGAGCTTCGTCGCGGACCTGCTTTACCAGGTATAAGCTAGGACTACCGCTTGGTAAGACAACAGGTCCACTCTCCTGCCAAGGAACAAACAATTCTTCGTCTCGCTTCGCAAGACCACAAACCGGAATATCGCCCGCACCCAATTCTTCAAGCTGCTTAATAGCTGCACTCAGCTGAGGTTTACCGCCATCTACAATAATGAGATCGGGTTTTTTCCCAAAACGTTCATCCTGAAGACGCTCAGAACAATACCGACGCGCAAACACTTCACTCATCATGGCAAAATCGTTTGCTTCTTCACTTTCCATACGAATCTTAAAACGACGATATTGGCTTTTATCAGGTCTTCCATTAGTAAACACCACCATTGATGCAACCGAATAACGCCCATGAATCGTAGAGATATCGAAGCATTCAATTCGCAGTGGCGGCGCATCAAGAGCAAGCGCGCTTTCCAATTGCAGAAGAGCCGCATTGATACGCTCATCATCATAGCTGCTTCGTGCTTTATAGCGCATTAACACATGGCGGGCATTTTTGTTTGCCATAGCCATAAGCGCATTTTTTTCACCGCGTTGTGGCACCGTAAAATGAACTTTTGCCCCATGAGCGCTTGCCAGCTTTTCAGTGAGCCAAGACTCAATAACTTCGGCATCTTCAGGAACCTGCTCAACAATAAGTTCATGAGGAATGGACTCAGTTGAATCATAGTAGCGAAGCACAAACATACGCAGCAATTCAGCCTCAGGAATATCTTTTCCCTTATTAAAAATAAATTCATTCGTGTTGACGATGCGTCCTTCGCGAAGAATTAAAACGGTAATACCTGCAATCGTTTCCTCGCGATAAATTCCAATAACATCAGCATAAAGACGATGCGTTGAAACCGCGTGCTGAGTATCGGAAAGCGATTTAATTGTATCGATACGACCCTTAATTCGCCCTGCACGCTCAAAATCAAGCTCTTCGGCAGCTTGGCGCATCTCATTCGATAATTCCTCAACAAATTCCGAATGATGCCCAGACAAAAACCGTTCAACCCGCTGCACCTGCTCCTGATATTGCTCAGGTCCCATTTCCCCGCAACACACACCAGGGCCTAGTCCAACATGCGCATCAAAACAAGGACGTGAAGATAACTCCAGATCTTCATAGGAGCTTTGCTCTAAACGACGTGTTAGCCGACGCCATTCTGCACACGATGCTGCGCAGATAGGCACAACACGACGCACAATATCAACGAGCTCGCGAGCCGCGCGACTGTCGGTATACGGACCAAAATAGCGTGTTTGAGCCTTATGGGTCTCACGCGTGTACTTGATTGCGGGAAACACATCGCCTTTAGTAAGCGCGATAAAAGGATAGCTTTTATCGTCTTTAAAGTCCGCGTTGAAGTAAGGAGAATACTGCTTAATTAAATTACGCTCGAGAACTAAACTTTCATGCTCATTTGCAGTAACAACATATTCAAATGAGTCAATCTGCGAAACAAGCAAAGGTATTTTTTCGCGACTGTCTTGAAAATTGACATATTGGCGCATGCGGGCGCGCAATTGTTTTGCTTTGCCCACATAAATTACTTCGCCTTCAGCATTCTTCCAAAGATATACCCCTGGTTCCGTCGGAACGCTTGAAAGCTGATTTTTTATCTCTTGAAGTTTAGCGGCATTCATGGTTGCGCTACCCTACGCCTTCCCTGTTTTTCGTTTTGTGTTTAAGCCGCCTTAGACCTATACCTGATCTTCTACATCCATCAGCATAAGCATTGTATTATCACTGAGCTCTTTGGCCTGTGTACGGGTCAAATCACCTGAGGCATAAAAGTCTTGAATAACCTCAAGCTCAAGCTGCAAACCACGGCGTTGGATATCGCCGGTACTTACCATAACGTTTTCAACAGCTTCAGAGGTAACGGTAGCATCGGTAGACTCCTCTAAAACTGCCAATGAACGTTCGTGACGAATAAGCAAACGAGCTACTTCATCACTGGGATAATCAGGATTATCAACCAAGGAATGAAGGTACTCTACAGCATATTGTTCGCTCAAAACACGGGCTTTATCGATGGCCGCTTTGTCCTCATCACGACTAAACGGCAGCGAGCTTAAAATTCCGTGTTTAATAAGCGACATGAGATTTCGCAAGCGACCTAAACTGTATTTTGCAAAAAGCGAACTACCCTTTTCACGCGCAAGAAGCTTTTTATGTCGCGAAAGGGTATCGATAACACGGTATACCGCATACGGTTCAATCTCTTTACGCTTTGCCGCCTCAATAAGTTCTTGGGCCTGATGTTCAATAACCTCAATGGTTAAGGCAGGCGATGGCGGAGTGTCCTCTAACGTATTGCTCCTTGAGCGAATGCTTCGTATGCGCTGGTTATACGATTTAATCACTTGCTTTATTTCGCGATCGTTTTCATCAGTTGAGTCCGCCATCAATCGCTCGATAACAGTACGAGAAATCTCAATGCGTGTACGTTCGTAATCAGCTACTTCATCCTCGTCAACTTCCTTTTCGTTTTTAGGAGCCAAAATAGGCAGCAAGAAATTCGCTAGGAGCAACGTGCAAACAATAACGCCCGATGCAAGGAAGATAATGAGAGAGCGCTGAGGAAATGGCTCGCCCGAACCAACGAGAAAAGGAATTGAAAACGCAATTGATAAGGTAATTGCTCCTTTTGGTCCACCTATAGTGGTAATCAAAGCATCTTTGACGGTCTTTTTATTGAACTTATCACGCTTTCCTGTCAAGGGGTTCCTAAACAGACGCGACATCAAAAGAGCCCATATGAAGCGAAGCCCCACGATCAAGCCGGTCAGTATTAGCACATAGCCAATCAGGTCAATATTGTCGATATAGACATCATCCCAGGTTGACTGCATTGCGTTGGGAAGCTGAATACCCAAAAGAACAAATACGATGCCATTTAAGGTAAAGCTAACCACTTTCCACACACTGGAAAGAGCGATATTGAGACGAGAGTAATAAGGCGAAATGCGTTGATCGCGCAAAAGCGACCAAACAATGCCGCAAGCAACTACTCCTAAAATGCCTGAAACATGGAATGTTTCTGCGATAAAGTAAACGATAAAAGGCATGGAAACTTCGAGAAAGACATGAAACGTGATATTCTCCAAGCCCAAATCGCGAACACGATGAGCAAGAAAAGAAAACACCAGAGCCAGAAGAATACCAAGCCCTATTCCCCCAAAGAAGGTGAAAACAAAAGACGCTGCTGCATCGGTTAAAGAGAAGAATCCTGTAACGGCAGCGGCAATAGCAAACTGAAACGACACAACACCAGAAGCGTCGTTAATAAGCGCCTCACCTTGCAAAATTGCGTTTTCCCTCTTCCCTACCTGTGCTTCACGCTTAAGAGCAGCAACAGCAACTGCATCCGTTGGACCAAGAGCAGCGCCAAGCGCAAAAGCAGCCGCTAAAGGAATAGAGGGCACAAGCCAATGAAGAACAAAGCCTACGCAAAGAACAATGAGAAGAACCAAGCCTATAGCGTAAGAGACAATAATCCCTTTGTTATCCCACAAGCTTTTTTTATTTGACTCAATAGAATCATGAAACAGCAAAGGAGCAATAAAGAGAATAAGGAAGAGCTCAGGGTCAATAGAAACATGGATGGGAGAAATTGCAAGAAGCGCAATAATGACACCTAATCCAATTTGAATCAAAGGCGATGAAATGCGTGGTACGACCTGATCGAGCACCGAAGAGAGCAAAACCGCAACCATCAACAACAAAATGAGCTCAAATGCTTCCACTAATCAGGCTCCTTACTATAAACAGGCAGCCATACCATGGTAGACATCCAAACAAAGAAGAAGCATGACATAAACAAAGTTCTTCACGCTTACTTAAATACCGCTACGCTCTCTAACCGCCTTAGGCACACACTTTTCAACAAATATATTACAAGGAAAATGCTTCTTGTTTAGCAACATTTGTTCACTAACTATCACATTTTCATAACTTCAGGGTTATAGGAAAAAATGTGTTGCTAGCGCTTAGTCCCAATCATGCCTGAATGAT